>Ga0136643_10019350_pt1 | contig 10290 bp, 6 predicted proteins | sample TergutLab28metaG_FD_96883 | JGI IMG/M metagenome (GOLD analysis project Ga0136643, IMG submission 96883) | Labiotermes labralis P1 segment gut microbial communities from Petit-Saut dam, French Guiana - Lab288 P1 (version 3) (version 3) | ecosystem: Host-associated > Arthropoda: Insects >... | reverse complement strand
TAGTCGCACAGGTGACAGGGTGATGTAACATCGAACTTATCTGACATACTTTCACAAACTACCTCAAATAACATGCATATAGTAATGTATTTCATGTTTGTATTGTTTTGTTAAAATTTTCTCTTTATTGTTATTACACTATGTACTGTAAATTTTATTATGCAAATTGGACAAGTCCAGTGTTGCATATGTAACAATATGGATGCAATAAATCAATATCAATATCAAATACATTAACTCCAATACGTCTACTACAACATGAGTATATAGGTCAAAATGGTGCCAATCTGAGTGGCTGTGCAGTCTACATGTATAGGTGTGCAGCTGCTCGACTGCTAGGATTGTGGGTTTGAATCCCACTGAGAGCTTGGATGTTTGTCTCTTGCGTTTGCTGTGTGTGGTGTAGGCAGTGACCTCTACAACAAACTGATCATTTGTTCTGAGAAGTCCTATGGGGTGTGTGTGTTTATGTATGATCTATAAATCTCAACAATGAGGCTGCCTAGTCTTGAGTTGGGCTGATGTACCATAAAAGAAGCCGAAATATTAATGTTACAGCTCATCATACCATTAAATACATATGTGAAATGGTTATAACAACAGTCAATGCAATGCAACGGTAAAAAATCTAAATTATGGGGGAAAATGTACACACACACACATGTACACACGTGTGCATGCATGCAACTGCATACTTCTACGATTAACATCACATTATTTTAATATAACTGTAACAGGGTTCATTATACAGGAAGTTCAGCCATTCTCAGCAATTCATATACAGAAAATGCCAGTATTTACACTGTTTAGTGACACATCTTTTTCACACTGGCCTAACATTTAATGGTCTGATAATGACACACATGCTGAAACATATCACCATTTTAGCCGAAATATATTCAAATCTGTGATCATGTAGACGGAGAATTGTAAATATATACAGCCACAATGATATTTCCATTAACAGTACACATTTTGTAATACAGTCATGAGATGTTAATGTGCCTTACTGTTGCTCATGAAACAGAACAATGAAACACATGATTCCTTCATAATTAGACTTAAGTGACAAAATATAATAAAAAATTAAATTTAAAATTAATTATATCATTAAAAAATCCAGCAAGCATACACTGTAAAAACTTCTATGAATATTCCACTCCCATCACACAATGCACATATTATCATAAAATAAAGTGTATCAGCTGCCCTAATATATATAAATCTTACTGTTATGTGGTTACAGAAATATTATGATAAATTTTCCGCCATGAAAACCAAATTACTTTATAGCAAGACATAATATGAAAGACTGACAACTAGAGAATGAATAAACATGTTTACATATATTAATTACCAAATAGGTATTCCAAAGATTCATAATTACTTCACATGCAAATTAGACACTGTTCTTATGCAGCCATTTATTATGAAATCTACACAACTCTTCATCAGAACATACCCCATGGATCCTTAGCAACTACAGTCTTGGCAAATAATACTGGTTCAGATGGTCCTATTTTATTGACTGCCCTGATGCGGAATTTGTATTCTCTCTTTGGAGTCAAATCCTCACATTTGAATTTTGTGGGCTGATTTGGTGGTACCTCAGCTACACAGTCCCATCCACCTGTTTCAAAGAAAATTGGCGTGTATCAAACAAGAGTTTAAAACACTTATCAGTGACAACTGCTCTTGAAGTGACGTTGGTAAGCATATTAATAAACATGTGCATCTGATGATTTTTATTCATCCGATTCATCACCATGTTATCAGAGTGGTAAATAATACAAATGACCATAATTAAAAATATTTTCAAATGCAAGTAATTCCAGAGACCAATGAAATGTTCTGCATATGGCAACACAATACCTTCAGAAACTAATTAAATGTAGTCGTATGGTAGCTTAAGCAGTAAAGTCAAATTATTATTTCAGAATGTCCAGATGACATGATATAAAGGATATGAACTGTCACAAAATTGAGAACATCAATTTAGAAATTTCATTAGTACCAGAACAGATGCATGGAAATTTATATGGGAATACATGACACATAATTAAAAACAATTAAGTTCTGAGAAAGCATACTGACAGGTAATGAGTGCCCAGCTTGCTTTCAAAGGTTGAATGTGCATGCAGTGTATTTTAAAATTAACAAGAAAATCTTGACTCTAAAACTAAACCAACCTTTAACACTCATGTCCAGGCGTTCAACTGCATAATGCTGAATAGGCATACCACCATCATCTTTAGAAGGTTTCCACTGAACAACACATGATGTCTGGAATACATCAGTTACATTTATGTCTGTTGGTGCAGATGGGACATCTGCAAAAAATGAAGCAAACATTTTAGAAGAGCACAGTTTCTGGAAGTAGCATACAGTTCAGCCAATTGTTAGAGAATTCGGTTTGTTAGTTAGCAGTCGGGTCAAAGTGACTCAGGCATCGACGCAAAAACTGTTCGCCAAGACATGACACAGTTCATATCCATCATTCACTGTACCTTTGCTTCTGCGTCTAATCAACTGCCAGCATTCATTGTTTGTGCCAAACCAAAGTGAGACACAGTACTGAAGAGCATGCTTTTCTCCAGGAGATTTTTCATGACAAGTATGTCTCCAAAATATGGCAAGTAATCAAAATGCAATTTGCAGAGACATTTCCATATGTAAAATAAGGCTACTAACCAAATTTTGAATTTTCATAACAATAATGCAATAAATAGAAGCTGTGCAATCCAGTGCTGCTTTCTGTACAAGAAGAATTTAAGAAATTATCATACAAGACTTAAGAATTTGTTATGAGGCCACCTAAACATACTGGTCATTCATGTCAACAAAAATACGATTCTTTATTACTAATTTTTAAAGAGAAGTTGAATATTACCTTGCATAATTATATTAACATTCTTTGTGTCTTCTCCTTGTGCATTTGATATTTTCAGCTGATAGACACCAGAAAGGTTTCGAGCAGGCTTCTTATATTTAAATGTTGCCTTGTCTTCAGCAACAATAACTTCAACATCCTTCAGAGGCAGTATTTTCCCATCTTTGATCAACTTGGCTTCTACTGCTGACTGCTTTGTACCATCAACTGAAACAGGGAGGTGAAACACTTTTAACAAACACAGGAATTTTAAAATTGAAATTCTCTCTGAAAGATCCAAAGCAAAACCATATTAAACATTTTGAATTATGATAAAAAAAAGCCAATAAAATACTGTCCTTTTTCATCTGCAACAACACACCAATACCCTAGTGAGACAGTGGTCTAATTTTACAGAGGACATCCAGTGGTTTTTACAAAATGAAACAAATTGTTATATTTCCGTCAAAACACAACCATGTCATATTATTCAGAAATGACTATGTGTTTTGGTCTAAAAGATCTCGTTATTTTATAAGGTGTATCACAGGATCAGCGTGATTCAGATGTATGCGTAGCGTAAGACCTCCCACTTTGAAGTGCATCGCATTACAGAATACAACATTCCCTGAAAAGGCAGCTATCTGAAGATAAATAACATCTGTGGAATATATACCAAGACATTGGCATTGACATATTTACTGCCTACCTATAAAATTGGTGTATACTGGTGTATGTTTTCAACTTGTTTTGCATGATGTAAGCCAACCCTTGTGACTCAATAATTTTTTGAACACATAAAATCTCATTTCAAAATTTCAGAATAATTTTTCTACTTTATATTTGAAGTTTTTATACATGACTTGGACACAGTTACTGACCAGGACATTACCAACCCAATGAGTTTTTTTGACAGTTTTATGTAAATTTTGAAAGTTATATGGGACCCCATATAACAAGCATAATTTGCACTGCATTATACCTTATTTTAAAGAGTTCATTCATTTCATTCATTCAATTTCTTTTCAGTATATCCATATACAGGTAAAGTACCAAGGATGTGGAAATTGTCAACATAGTTGTATAAATATCTGTTAAAAATACACATGTCAAATGCTTAAATATAAATATAATATAATGGTCATATAGTTATTAACAATTATAACATCAGAACAATTACAATTAAGATGTGTGAGTTGTTACTAGTATCGTACACTATTAACAGGGTTAAAATAATTACAGTTAAGAGGTGTGTTGTTGTCAGTATTGTATACTATTAACAGGCTTAAAATAATGTATCAGTGAATCAGCCTCTTAAGGTTTATATTCTTCTATCTTCCTTATATTCATAATATTCATTCACTGAGTAGAAAGAATGCTGATATAAGAACCTCTTCAATGTGCATTTAAAATATTTATGATCATTAGTCAAAGAATTAATATATTGAGGAAGGTCGTTAAAAACTTTTATACCTGATATACAAGCTCCTTTATTGAATTTTGATAGGTTAGCTATTGGACAGCGTAAATTACTGTTATTCCTAGTTTTATATTTATGAATTTCGTTATTTGTATCAAATAGGTGTTTATTATTAATTGTGTATAAAACTAGTGAATATATGTACTGAGAATATAACGTCATTATTTCCATACTCTTGAAAACTTCCCTGCAAGAATCTTTAGGTCTAGTGTTAGTTATAATTCTGATAATTTTCTTTGGAGTATAAATGCCTTGTTGGCATAGGAGGAGCTACCCCAAAAAATTATACCACAGCTTGTAATAGAGTGTATATGAGCGAAATAGATTACTCTTATTGTGTCTATTGGTACTATATGTTTTATGTTCCTCAGTGCACAGCATGCAGTGCACATTTTGTTGAGTACCTGTTCTATGTGTTGTTTCCAGGATAAGGTTTCATCTATAGTTAATCCAAGAAATGTAATCTCAGAGGCGCTGGCTATACATTCTTGATCATATTTAATTTGTGTAATAACATTATAATAATTCCTAGTTCTAAATTCTAAGTACTGAGTTTTATTAACCCTTTAAACGCCGAGTTAAAACGCACCTGCCATCTGCTGGCATTATTAGGAGCTCACCATATTTTCCACGTCAGTAAGGCAAGGGTTAAGATTTAAAGTAAGTAAATTGACTTTTAACCAGACATTTTTATCTTGGAACGTTTCATTAGCATTTACATTAAAGTCCCTTTGATTTGAGTCTGTAATTATAATGCTGGTATCATCTGCAAAGAGTACCATATTGTTATCATTGTCTACTACTGTAGGTAAATCATTTATGTAAATTAGGAAGAACAAAGGGCCAAGAATTGAACCTTGTGGCATGCCACATTTTAACAATTCCCATTTGGACGAATTATTATTATTGGCTATATTATTCAGTGCTACTCTTTGGTATCTACCTGTTACATAGGATTCAATTAATGTTTTAAATTTCCCTTCAACTCCATTGAATTCTAGCTTTTCTAGTAATATTTTATGACTGACACAGTCGAATGCTTTTTGCAGGTCACAAAATATACCTCCCACCATTTGATTGTTGTTCATAGCAGTTAGGATACTGTTTATCAAAGTGAAGGCAGCTTGTTGAGTTGAGGAGTGAGTACAAAATGGTGGCCTGATAATGGATATTTTTGACCGAAGCATTTAGTATTTTATGAATAAAATAATGTGGTTGTGTTTGACGGGCAGACAGTGGTATACTAATGTATTTCCTGACAAGGTGATGTTCCAGTTTCTTCATTAAAGACTATTATCTCCAATATTATCTGTAGCTCAAATGTTCAAGGGCTTATACAAGACATTTATTCCATCTCTATTACTGACACATGTGGGAACTTACCAGTATATGGTACTTCAAACACAAGTGGTTTACTGATTGGTCCTTCAACAGAGTCACCAAAATTGATAACAGGTTTTTCTTCACCCTTCTTCACAACAACTTGACATGTGCTAGACAGCTTTCCTGATTCACACATAATTTCTCCAGTGTCAGTCAACTGTGCTTTGTTAAATATTAACTGGTGCTTGCCACCACCTAGGTTCTTGATCTCAACTCTGAAACAAGAAAAGGGAAAACACAAAGCCACAAATTTTACAAACTGACAGTTATAGGAAAACTTCTAATGCCTGCTTTCTTCAAGTGATTCAGTCTATATGGTGATGCTAACAAGAGTAACAAATATTACAAAATATTGTAACTCACAATTTAGTGACCAACTGCTGTGCACATTATCCACAACTACAAATTCCAACGACACAATTACATATGACATATAATTTAAAGTTTGCACCAACCAATATTTGTAATTGTTTTACACATTGATTCTTCTTGGGCTGCATGATGGCAAATATGAAGGCACTACAATCCTTCGAAATGTCAGTAACTACTTGTCTGATGACACGGTGTCACATCCCAGAACACATGAATCTTCAGCAACACCAGTGTGAACACCTCAAATCTCACACATAAAAAATTGTTTCACATAATAAACGTGGTTGCATTTATGATCTACTTCCATACAAAAGTTTTCCAGTCTAGCTCAACCCTGATTTCCTATACTTATGTTACTGCTCATAACTTCAGGTGCATTACCTTGTGGTGACAAACCTCCGATATATTACATTCTGAACAGTTCAACTTTCAAAATCTGCACCCTCACACATGGTACAAAAATACCAATTTTTCATTGGCCAGTGGCTGTGTGACTCTCATACGCACATTATCTTTTATCCATATTTTCTGCTGTTTAATGTCACTAGTATAAACAGATTTACAGTAACTTTCAAAGATGAGAGTCAACCAATATCCTACATTGTAAGAAGTTATTTGTCTACTTTACCTTTCAGACTCCTGTATTGGCACATCATTGAAGTACCAAACAGCTGGAGCAGTTTGGTCCTGAAGCTCTACATCGAGAACAAGTTTCTCTCTTTCCAAAACTGTTGTGTCTTTAAGTTTCTTGTTGAATCGGTTAGCATCTGAAAATTGAAAATATTCATTACACACTGCTCAATTTCTACAACATTTAATAAATCACATATACAATACTTACACTGAATAACAAGTTCACATTCTGTTTTGTCTGCATTTGAAGTGCAAGTGTAAACACCAGCATCAGTGACTTTGCCATCTTTGATAATCATCTTTCTCTTTCTACCCTCTTTAATTATTTGAACCCTGGAAGAGAAAACAATGTACAGAGAATTACTCCTATTTAGTTGCACAAAATATGCAGTGGATGAATATTAAACAGAAGGATTATGGGAAACACAATCACATACTGTCAGTGAATAGATCAAGCAAAAAATGTGCTCTATCAAGCTGGGAAGAACAAGTACCGGAATTTATGTGTGCTGCATGAGGAAAAGCAGTCAGTCTTTCATTTAAACTGTAAAATGTGAAGAACAAAGAATAACATCTGCATCCTGCAAAACATATGCTACATAACTAAGAAAGATCAGATTTGATGCAAATAATGAAATTCATTAATATAAAACTAGGAATAACAATAATTTACACTGTCCAATATCTAACTTAACAAAATTCAATGAAGGAGCTTATATATCAGGTACAAAAGTTTTTAACCAACTTCCATAATATATTAAAGCTTTGACTAATGATCATAAATATTTTAAATGCACATTGAAGAGGTTCTTATATCAGCATTCTTTCTACTCAATGAATGAATATTATGAATATAAGGAAGATAGAAGAATATAAACTTTAAGAGGCTGATTCACTGATACATTATTTTAAGCCTGTTAATAGTATACGATACTGACAACAACACACCTCTTAATTGTAATTATTTTAACCCTGTTAATAGTGTACGATACTAGTAACAATTCACACATCTTAATTGTAATTGTTCTGATGTCATAATTGTTAATAACTATATGACCATTATATTATAATTATATTTAAGCATTTGACATGTGTATTTTTAACAGATATTTATACAACTACTTTGACAATTTCCACATCCTTGGTATTTTACCTGCATATGGATATACGGAAATTAAAGTGAATGAAATGAAATGAAAATGTTAGTGCAACAAGTACAATTATGTAAACACATATTATTTTACCCACAGATGAATGGAGGTATGTCACTCACATTACAATACAAGGAAATTTAAAGCTATTCAGTTATCAGCATTTGTCATTTAAAAATACAAAAAAATTAAACACAATAATTCAGAGACCAGCTCTGACTCCAACCACTGTAAAAGGGTAGGGAAACACCCTATCATTTGGGCCAAACAGCTTATCCTCTAAAGTCAGAGGATGAGAATGTCACCATCTATTGTGTCCAAATGAACAAGTATTCACCAATCCTTCTACTTTATCTTTTGTATTTCCAAACACTACAGCAGTTATGAGTAACCGGTGGACTGCAGAACTTAACTTCTGTTGCCTGCAAAACTTCTCAAGCACAATTAACTTATACTACCCTCATTACAACAAGCAATAACTTTTTAGTGATTCATAAACTTTGCACATCCAGTTAAATTTAGTAAATAATATTTAAACTGTAATGGGATTTGTGCATATTGCATGGGCAAACATGATATTTTGGAATATTGGCAGGTCCACCATCCCCAATAATCTTTCAGTTTTACATATCTAATAATATAAAGTGCAAGTATATTTCAGTTGCAATTTTGTAACACTGAGTTCTGTGTATTTCCTTAAAAAATATCAGTAACATAGGAACAGGGCCATATTCTCAATAATGTTCTTCCTTTCTTCAAAAATAATATAGTCCTAAAAATTAAACTATAATAAACTGCTATGTTACAATCACTAATAATTAGTTAATAGTAATTTCAGCCCCTTCACTATTTAATGAAAAATAAAATTTCTCTGAAAAGAAAGACTTTCACTGTTAAAAACTGGTTTTGTGGCCTACACAGTGTTTGGAGATTTTCATATGACCCTTGCATAATGACCTGTTCCTCGACACTGCAAAAGACAATGGACAAACTCCAAATATGAGTGGTTGTCAATGTGACATACCATCACCAGATATCAGAATATTAACAGAACTAGCTGTGGGTGTTATTTCTGTGCCACATATGAAATAAAAGCAGCAATCACAAAATCTTCTGCACTCATTTTACATTATATTTTAAAGCCTTTATCAATTATGCTAAAGAACATCCTTCTTGTAACAGCTGTCTTTTGCCTACTTATATTGTACAGAAGCCAGTAATGGCATTTAAAACACGAATGTCAAATGACAATATTTTTCCATACTATTTGAGACACAACCCGCTAAGATCCAAGCTGTTCCATCATAAACATGAAAGGAAGATAACATCAACTGCTCTTTGCACACTTCAGAAACACAGCCTGGGGAGGTATGTGCATTAGAAATAAACATGACCGTAAATGAACCAAGGTACTTTACATGCATTATTTCTTTGATGTCGTTTAGAACCGTCAGTTGTCTCATCATAATTAAGTGGAATAGTCCTACTGCATACTGCACATCATCTGAGGTTCTCAAAGAGACACTACTGAAGGTTCAGGTCTTCTGGCATGTTACTATGGTGTAACATCCCATAATACTTAAACCTACACAAGACTCAAACAAAGATTATAAATAATACTTCCAAATCAATCTTATTTGCAGATGATACAAGTATAATAGTTACCAATCCTAACCCCACAGGCTTTAAAAATTATATTTCTACAGTTTTTGAACACATGAATGTACAGTTTAAAGTCAATTTACTATCTCCAAATTTTGAAGAAATACATTATATTCAACTCACAATGAAAAATTTCTTGGAATAGTTATAAAAAATTCATTGTCCTGGAAATTCCGTTCACAGCAAACTGTACCAAAACTAAGTCCATTTTGCTATATAGTTAGATTTGTCCCCATATGTACCACATGAAACACTGAAAATGGTTTATTATTCCTATTTTCGTTCCAGTAGGACCTATGGATTAATATTTTGGAGGAAATCTTCATATAGGGTAAAAATATTTAGAATACAAAAGAATACAATTAGAATTATTATGGGCCACAGAAGTAGGTAATCATGTAAAGATTTGTTTAAGAAATTAAAAATGTTACCCCTGCAATTATAATATATATTTTCACTTCTCCTATTTGCAGTTAATAATAAAGAACAATGTAAATTAAACTCAGAGATTCAAAGCATAAATACCTGACAAAACTCCAACCTTCATAAAATTCTACCAAATTTAGCAACATATCCAAAAAAAGAATCTATTATTATTATGTTGTATTGTTTATTTTTGTGTAGTGTGTCTTGTGTTGTGTCTGTAGTCTACTGTGTGTGTGTGTGTGTGTGTGTGTGTGTGTGTGTGTGTGTGTGTGTGTGTGTGTGTTGCCTGATATTGATACTGACTTGTTTCATAT
>Ga0136643_10019349_pt1 | contig 10290 bp, 7 predicted proteins | sample TergutLab28metaG_FD_96883 | JGI IMG/M metagenome (GOLD analysis project Ga0136643, IMG submission 96883) | Labiotermes labralis P1 segment gut microbial communities from Petit-Saut dam, French Guiana - Lab288 P1 (version 3) (version 3) | ecosystem: Host-associated > Arthropoda: Insects >... | reverse complement strand
CGGGGATCGAATCCCGGTGGGAGCGAGATTTTCCGCACCCGTCCAGAACGGTCCTGGGGTCCACCCAGCCTCCAATGCAATGGGAAACGGGTCTTTCCCGGGGGTAAAGCGGCCGGGGTGTGGCGTTGACAATCACCATCTAGCGCCGAGGTTAAAGAAAGAGCAGAGTTATACATCTACTCCCCCTCTGGGCCTTCGTGGCCTGTTACAGGGTGAACTTTACATTTTACTTTACCTTTACTTAAAGTGTCTGTTTGTTGTCGTAAACCAAGAATACAATCACTGGACTCGTAAAGAAAAACACGTAGGTGGCTACTGAAACCGATGGAGGACCGGAGGACAGCCTCTTATGGACAACAGCTTATGATTAATTCGCATAAGCAGTGTGGAAATAGTTTCTGGACATCATCGCGTTAGTGTAAGGACCTTATCCATGGCTGCTATCGATGTTACTCTACATTCCACGTCCCTCCACATCAGAACATACAATGTATCGAACTCCAAAGTTCGACAACTGGGCAACTAGAACAATCAACCATGACAATGCATTACAAGATTTTAATTATAATTATCTCTGTATCATAACCGATCAGACTTGGATTGTCTTTGTCGGAAAGTCATTACATATCACTGTTCTTATCACGAGGCAACAAGAAAAAGAAAAGTTCCTCTCATTGTGTTAGTTTCTATGTGGGATTTTAGGCTTCCGCCGCGAAGTAGACAAGAACTGCGCTCTTCTGGGTTATTACGCAGCGAGTTGTGGTAATTTATTATTGACTTGTCGGGACAACCTATCGATATCATCCTCACGGTTCAAGAATAATAAATCCCGAATATGAAATCGATAGATTGTCCCGAAATGTCGGCAGGGAATTACCACTACTCGCTGCGTAATAACCCAGAAGAGAGCGTTTCTTGATTTCGAAGTTTTTGAACACATGTCAATCTTCGGACTTCAAAATTCTTTGACGGCCAATGTTCCAATGTCCGCACAGTAAACAAACGCCCCGCAGTACTGTTGAAATTACGACCGCCATGTCCCCGCAAACATCCAATTGCACTAGCAGTAGTACAACTGGACTAATAATGCGTCGATATACTAAACATTCCCTACACGTCGCAGCTATATTGCGCAACTATCTTCAGCTTTGGTGTAGTGACTAGGCTACATGCAATGCCAAGGAGGAAGGGAAAAATCCCCCACTATTCTGGCTTCCAAAGTAACTACACCCATCGAGTTGAGACCTTCTTGAGAAGCTAGTAGTTTAACTAAATCACCGAATTCGTCGAATTTTACGGAACACAAAGGCTCATTGCAGCGTTCACAAAACCAGACTGTCCTGAACTAGACCATTCCAGACCACATACAGCTACCCTATTTTTAAACCCATTTTAACATAATCCTCACATCTACGTTTATGTCTTCCACGTGTTCTCTTTCCTTACGGTTTTCGCTCAAAATTTTCTATGCATTTCTCTTTTCCTCCATGCGTGCCACAAGTCCCGCCCATCTCATCCTGCTTGATATGATCATCCTAACAACATATAACGTCAATTACAAACCACGAAGCTCATCGTTATGCTTTTTTCAGTATTTCGTTACTTTTCAGCCTAAGCTCGAGGGAAATCAGGCCTAGTTCGAGTCAACTCTAGCCTACGTGAGACTCCAACTTCACAGCCAATTAAAACAAGAGACAAAGTTGGAGTTTTGTAGATATGTTTTAAATTATACGTTTTTAGATATCAGGCAGGAATACAAAAGATTCTGAACTAAATGGCAGCAGGTATTCCCCGAATTTAATATCATCCTAATTTATTAAAGAAGACAATTTGCATTAGTCAGTGTCTTCCCAATATACCCGTATGTGAACTCTGCCACATAGTCGAGAGATTTATTAGCTATCTTTATGTCTCGTTATGACCTAACGTACTACTGCACAGATAAAAAAACATAAGCTTCTTTCAACATTTTTTTCTAAGCCAATACGCTTACAAGTAACTGTAGTTCTGCATATTTTTACAGCATGTCTGCCCGCACTTTAAAAATTAATGTCATCAGCGGGACCAGAGGCTGACGTGCCACACTCATGTTCAATTTCTGCTGGTCTTGTCTGGCCTTCCTAATCGCATATGCTGAAGCAAAGCTGAAAAGTTATGGCGATGAAACATCTCCATATTTCGGACCATTGAAAAGATAAACTGTTACCTCCGTTAGCTCTTTTGTTGGTTTTAGTTTTTTTTTTATCTTTAAAAGGTTTTAATTCGCAGAATTGGTGGGTTTTGACTGAGCAGACGCTAATTAATTCTACCCATATTCTTACAGTTGATGTAATCCCAAAGAGGGCATCGTAACCCAATTATTATCACACTTTGAGAGATCGAGTGATTTCCATAACATTAAGTCTGCAATGCTTCATTTTACATGAGCAGGCCTGCCAGCGGAACTTATCGACGTCACATTTTGTACAGTCTCTGAACAAGAGAAAGATGTCCATGAACTTAATATGTATGTAACAAACAGATAAAAACTTTCAATATGAAACAGCAGTACTGACCGTATAATGCGGGTCAACTTGTCGTCCTCAATTAATTACATAATTTACGACGTGTTACTGTTCGTGATAAAATCAAAACTTTCTTCAAATTCCGATTTATTTCCTCACAATCGACATATCACCCTTTGATGTTTATTGGACCGTGCATCATTGTGATAACTGAAAAATAAAAAAACCAACTAGATGTCACTTGATATTTTATTGTACTTCTTATAGGCTCAACATGTTTCGAGCATTACTATACCCATCATCGGGAGCTCGCGACTATGATGTTCTTTACCACACTGGTCGTTTCGTTCTTGGTTTGCTGTGTGTTGGAGGTTAGGTGCAGTTAGGCTTGAGTAGTGTCCAGGCTGCAGGCTAAACCACAACTTTAGCCTGCAGCCCGTACACTACTCCCGCCTAACCGCACCTAACCTCCAACCTACAGCAAACCAAGAACGACACGACCACTGTGGTAATCAACATTATAATCGCGAGCTCCTGATGATGGGCATAGTAGTGCTCGAAACATGTTGAGCCTATAAGAAATACAATAAAATATCAAGTGGCATCTAGTTGGTTTTTATTATTCAGATATCACCTTTTATTGAACTGTTCAGTGCCATAAATTTTTCCCACCTCCCCCACCTTTTCTTTCTCCCTGTCGTCCTGACTTATCTCGCTGCTATAAGCCTGACACTCATTCAACCCATAGCCTGTCTTACGACAGGTCCTTAGCCCCTTCCAACGACAGCATCCTTTCTTTTCCTTAAGGTCACCCGGCAGCCGCTTATGTCTTCTTCCATATCTTACCGTCACTTCTATCCTTCTCTCTACCTTTCATTATGAGAGTGCACCCTACGATATTTGAGCCCATCATAGCGGCACCGCTCATGATTCAAGTCTTCTGTGATGTTACGCCTTGCTGCTGGGTAAATACTTCCCCGTGTTTGGAAGGCTCGCCTTCGCTTCATCTTCAGGGTCACCCAGTCCAAGAAGACTTACGGGTCTTTGACCACGAGGATGAAGGCATTGGTCTCCTCCGAAACGTCGGCACCTACAGTACCTGCTCAGAGTCGCAGTGGTATACGCCAGAACACCTGAAACTTAAGGCTGACCACTGCTTAAAGCACAAAACCACCCACTGTTTACATGTACTCCCCAACACCCACCTTTTCAATGCATCCAAGCGAAGTTTAACCGTTTATAGCGTTTATCTTACGTATCACTAGGTTTAACACTATAAAATTCTACCTTCTGCCCACAATGTATATATGTGTTGTGTGTGGATCTCAGAACAAACAGCGACTTTTGCCTTATACAGCATTAACCGACTGGTTTTTAAACCCGAGACGCAGTGTGTTCACTGCGCGGTACGCAATGAGTCCTTGCACAAGGCAGACATGTTTTGTATTTTAATAGTTAATGCATTAAGAGATATCTTTCCTCGCATTATACATCAAGTGTCGGGCAGCACTGTGGCGGTAAATAGGGTAATGAAAAATACGAACCTTTTTTTTTGCATTACACTGCCGTTCATGAGTCAGTTAAATCCCATCTGTCATTTGCTGGCATTATTAGGTGCTCATCATATTTTCCACGTTAGCGGGTTAAGGGTTAAATTACTTTGTTATTATTTACGTTGTTTATGTTACTGAAGATGCGTGTAGAAGATTAATCTGACATAGGTACAGCGCACGAAGTTACAAGCAGAAGGTTGGAGTTTATAAAAGCTGTGTGACAACATATCCGTTTGTTCAACGCCAATGCCCAAGGCAAGCAACTGTTTGTATTGCCTTCTTACTAAGAAACGAAACATTCCACAGTGACACAAACGGTAGGAAACAGCAGACTAACCTGCTTCATTATTTAAACAGGATAAATAACTCGTGAAGAAAAACTTCTGCTAGTTTTATACAAGCCTACGCTTATAAAAAATAGATCAATATCTGCTGGATTTTCTTCATACGACACAGCCGCAAGTGCTGACCTAGTCTAGCCTGTTTATTTGACAAGCATGTTAGCAGCGTCATAATTTGGAAATCCCGAATTACATATGCAAGTCCGTTTACTTGTTAAGAAAAGCAAATAAACGGAAATCTACGAAGTACAGCTTACAGCATGCCTCTCGAAACGAAAAGCACTACATTAAAAATGTAACCCAAACAAAGGTCTGAGGTAGTTTATTGTGATAATACAGTGATACCTCGGCTAACGAAGATAATTCGTTCCGGAATCACATTCATTAGCCGAAATCTTCGTTAGCCGAAACACACATACAGACGGAAAAGGTAAGCTCCTGGAATGACCCGACCGTTCATGTTTGCTGTTTTATGTTAGCGCGCACATCCACTAAAACATTCGTTAGTCGAGTCCGAAAAACAGCGAAAAAATCTTCGTTAGCCGAAAAATTCGTTAGCAGGGTCACTCGTTAGTCGAGGTATCACTGTATAACAAATTCTTATGTAAACCCAGAGACGGGCTGAACACTTGGGACTTTCAGTGAACAAAATATTTCCTGGAAGACTTCTTTTTAAAACCATGGCGCAACAGCCTCCAGTAGGCCAAGGCCTCCTAATTATTGAGGATTCACAATCACACTCAGACACGCCACACTCGTTAGGACTCCTCTGAACGAGTGACCAGCCCAACGCAGAGACCTCTACCTGACAACGCACAACACTCACAAGAGACAGACAGACATCCATACCTCCGGCGGAATTCGAACCCACAATCCCAGCAAGCGAATGGCCGCATACCCACGCCTTAGACCGCGCGGCCACTGAGATCGGCTGAGAAGAAATTTACTCTCCACTAACGTACTGCTGCAGCAGAGAGAAAGGGGCTCAAAAAGACATTTTGAAAATGACTCGTAAGAAGGAAACACGCTAAACCAAATATGGTAATGGTTGGGACTGTTAAAGAATGTACGTTCCATACTGTGTTCTTCTCATCTATGAGGTCGTGTAGTCTGGCAGATGGTTACAAACTTTTCGGAGGAGTATGCTACCTCATTCATCAGGACCGACGACGGAGGCAGCACGGTACTTCAAAACACCGGTAACCACCTATAAAACCACACACAAGATGACCACAACAAAAATCGTGTTGCTGTAGACGGGTTACAGATGAACGGGTGCGGAAAATCTCTTCCCCAACCGGATTCGATCCCAAGACCGTCCAGCCCGTAGCGTCGTACTGCCGAGAAGATAGATTCAGTTCCTCAGGACGGGTCACTTGCCAGAAAAACTGCCCACCCCTGACACACGCTGTGGTAAATAAGGAAGTAATTTGAACTTCTAATACGACAAATGTAACTATACGTACCGCATGCGTTCATGATGAATAATAACACAACGTTTCGCTGCAAAAATGTATCTGTAGCTTTCGTCCGGTTAACAAGACACTGACTGTCTCCGCAAACATGGGAGTAATTCGTAATAAAGATGCGGTGTGTTTTCAAGGACGTAACAACCGACTTTTATCAAAATATCATCAAAACAGCTTTGCCCTCGAATGGTTAACACGACAGAAAGGATACAAAGACAGACGAGTCCTGGCTTATATGGAAGAGGAAATTAAAATCCGAATTCATGCAGTTTGCTAATAAACACTGTAAATATGGCACACTCATACTGGCCTACCTCAAATCTGTAGAAATTTGAACAGGGCATTAAGTTCAGGTTCCGTGAGTTTCGCTTGTAAATCCAGATTTCCGAAACAGCTGACGTCTATCAAAACAGTCACTTGAGGCACACCACTATCACTGCAGATGCGACAGGCACAGAAAATACTAAAACGGAGTAAGACAAAGAACGAACGCTAATAGAAAATGTTTGTTTTTATTTGTGTTCGCCGATATGTGGTCCGTTTCTTGCTGTTCCCCGCCTGCAACTGTTTGAATTGTGGCCCTACTACCGCCAGATTCCTCTTGTGTGCAGCTACGACAACTAACCAGACCTGCCGTCTACCAAACACTTTCACCACTCCACACCAGCCAGCCAAGAGCGGTGTGCACAGTGTCAAACCCACAACAATAAACAGCGGGTTATGATTCTGAGTTCCATTATTGAACACAGCACCATGGAACATTCTCATGACGAAATAGAAGTGAATGCTGAGAAAACTAAATACATACACGTTCATATCTCTTGAAGAGAAGGTAAAGGAATCCCATTACAGGCCTGAACAGGCCCTGTGGGTTCCAGGAGTTTGAGGCTCCCAGATTTCAAGACAATAGGCACACGAAGGTGGTAAGGTTGTCAGCCCTATGCACCGGCCGCCTTTACCCCCAGAAAATATATCTGATACTCATTTTTGTTAGAGGCTAAGTCAACCCCAGGGCCATAATGCGGCCGGAAGGATTATGTCACAGAAAAATTCCAGTGACAACATCGGGAATCGAACCCGCGATCTTCCGGCTTGTAGCGCAGTGCCTCAACCAATCAACCAACTGCGCCATTGCGCCACCGCGCCCCCCCTTTTGATTTGTGGAGAAGAAGGTGGCACTGACAATCTTCATGTTTGCAACATGAATCAATGACAAACACTTTATTATACAACTAATGCACAATATGTAATTTGTAGATACAATTAAAATTATAAAATATTTAAAAGTGCTCCAACGTGTTTCGGATCACTGAGGATCCATCATCAGGGAGCCTTGTACAGTGCTTGGCTAAAAATTACAAGAATGGTTCTATCATGTCCGTTGACATGGACAAGGTCGGTGTTATGGCAGCATATTGTGACAGAATATGCTGCCATAACACCTACCTTGTCCATGTGAACGGCCACGATAGAAACATTCTTGTAATTTTTAGCCAAGCACTGTACAAGGCTCCCTGATGATGGATCCTCAGTGATCCGAAACACGTTGGAGCACTTTTAAATATTTTATAATTTTAATTGTATCTACAAATTATAAATTGTGCATTAGTTGGATAGTAAAGTGTTTTAATTGGCTCTGACAAGTTTTCCTGAGCCCACTTCGGTTTGTCCTTCCTAGTATTACCTTATCAACACAGGAGACCCATTTGTAGTTATAGTAACAAAGGATTCGGAATGAAAACTAAATGCTATGATCATGTTTTATTTCACGGCTCGACAGCTATAGTGGGCCACGGCCTTCTCATTATCGAGGCTTTAGAACCACACACACCTAGACACACCACACTCGGCAGGACTCCTCGGGACGAGTGATCGGACCGACGCAGAGACCTCTACCTGACAGCGCACAACAATCAAGAGACAAGACAACCACGCCCCCTGCGGGATTCGAACCCGCAATCCTAACAAGCGCGTCGCCGCAGACCCACACCTTAGACGGTGGCCACCGGGATCGGCAGGCACTGTTACCAGAAGGAGCGAGATCATTAACGCAGTGACAGAACATAAATCCATGGAAAATCGTGCGCAGACCAATCATCTGGACCTAACAGTAACAAACATTGCAGACATCAGTACACTATGAGTATAGTAGCCTACATTCGGTATCATTACGTTCAGAATTTTTCTCTCTCACCGCCGGCTATCTAAACACGCAACACTTAAGATGCAAAAAACTATTATTTTACCTGTTGTTTTCTATGTTTTTAGCACTTGATATCCCATCGTAAATGAAACATACATACATATGTGTGTGTGTGTTTATGTTTGTGTGTGTGTGTGTGTGTGTGTGTGTGTGTGTGAAAGGGATGCCAGCTAGATGAATTTCGGGAGCCGAATTTTAGGAGACAAATTAGGGAAAAAGCCATGTTATTATCAAGTCAAACGTACGGTAGCAACACTGCTCAATGTGTGAGAGAGCGCAGCCAGCGCCTTCTGTTAAGCGACACAAGGAACTGCTATTTGTTGGTGAATCCACTAAACATTAATAACGTAAACTGTCTTTTCCTAATTTGATGACTTCTTATTCCTGTCCATCCGAATACGAGAGTTTAGTTTCATTTGGTTACGAGTCTTCTTTCTTTAGAAAACCTTTTAAAACGCCATGAAGGTCAACATCGTATGAATATGAACTATATTAATATTATTTGTTTACAGACAACTTGTGCGAGCTTCACCAGTGACGTACGCCAGCCACATGCGGCTCGCAATCCGCCTTGGTTTACACTTGGGAATTGTGAGCAGGGTGCTGAGGAGAACACTGGGCCCACGCAGAATACTTCACGCGAGGCTGCAGGGAGGTGCACAATGGCGTGATTCATAACTCGTAAACCAAATATTCCCTTAATATCTTGCAGGTGATCACATCGAGGAGGGTGGGGTAAGCGGGAGGTGCAGGACGTGTGACAGAGATATGAAATACACAAAGATTCCGGGTCAGAAACCTGAGAGAAAGAGCAAACGCGGAAGACTGAGGTGTAAATGGAAGGGTACCATTAAAATGTATTTGTATGTAACGGACTGAATTCATCTGGCTTAAGATGAGAACCAGAAACGGGCTTATGTGGGCAAAGTAATGAATGTTCGGGTTCCACAAATGGCGAGAAGTGGCTACAGATTCACAAGAAGAAATCTGCTCCTTGGATGTTGCCCTGTAGCAGCAATAAATTTCAATAACAACGCTCATCAGTAGATTTTATTCAAATCCACTCACCCATATCGGTGTACAGCCATGTAAACAGATGACTGCAACACTGCAGTTAACAGATGTTAACTCACTGCTGCAAAAGTGCCTAAAATACTTGTGTATTCTCCTTAGCTTTAACTTTTCTTTAGTCTAAAGTCCTCAGTTTCCCCAAAAATGTGCTTCTCCGAGTCTCCATCTTCCACAAAGGATTTAATGTCTTTTACTGAAACGTGGGTCTAGCATTCTTTGTGGTAATCAGTGAGACATACCTCTCAGCAATTTTTCTCCTTAATATCCTTTATAAAAGTCACCATGAAACTGGAATTTTTTAGGTGTCCACAAAGAGATTATGAACTCTTCATTTATGAAGGTCTGGGTTTTTCACCAAAAGTACTTTAACTTCTATCGGAAAAGAAATATTATAATAAAAATTTCTATTCAGTAAAAGTCTGAGAAAAGATGACTGCAGGTTACACACACACACACACACACATGTATATTTTAGTAGGCCTTCTGCCTGAAGAGTCTAGGGAAATCTTGACGTCTAGCTATAAGTTTGATTGAAGTCATCCCGATGTGTTAAGAGTTTAAATATTAAAAGATGAAAAGAATATATGTCAAACACATCATTTATTGTATGGACCCTACATCAAAGGAACCGTCCCGCCTCAGATGAACTTGGAAGACCATCACACAGTAAACAACAAAATATTCTTGTGTAGAATATACTTCAAGTATGTGAATATTGTTCAGTGGACAGAAAACCAGTACTTATATCAAGAAAAACAGTCAACTTTCAGGATTTCCATAACCACCGAACAACGAATCCCCATACCTCATTACAAGAGGCGATAAGAGATACAAAAAGCCAGAGCCCTCCGCGTGTTCTACACAAGAATAGCGTAAGACAACACCTCATATCCGCTACATACACAAGATACGCCCCGCTTCTCCGAGACTGCAAGATGTTACTTGTAACACCAAAAAGTTCACGCTAACAAGGGACAACTTCGACTTCTTCACAAACCCACACAGGCCCAAAGTAAACTGTTTTATCATAACCGCGATCTCTACAACACTCAACCTATATTTTACCTCTTAAATTTTAAACAATCACATCTATTTTATGTAATTCAATTGTTAGATATGTTATGTTTCTGCTATTTGTAAGCATAGTTG
>Ga0136643_10019347_pt1 | contig 10290 bp, 3 predicted proteins | sample TergutLab28metaG_FD_96883 | JGI IMG/M metagenome (GOLD analysis project Ga0136643, IMG submission 96883) | Labiotermes labralis P1 segment gut microbial communities from Petit-Saut dam, French Guiana - Lab288 P1 (version 3) (version 3) | ecosystem: Host-associated > Arthropoda: Insects >... | reverse complement strand
TGGCGGACGCTTGTGAGTACGGTAATGAACCTTCGGGTTCCATGAAATGCGGGGAATTTCTTGACTAGCTGCAAACCAGTTAGCTTCTCAAGAAGGACTCTGTACCATGGAGTAAGTAAGTAAGTAAGTACCGCGAAACTCGTCAAATATTCTGAATTACCTACAGATTTTTAGCTGCCAATAAGTGAACTTTTCAATAGCCCACTTATAATTACACACAATTTCTGACGTCATTAAAACAAATTTAAATATAGAAAGGCTTATCACAATTCAAGTCGCCATCTCTTGTCTTACGGACTCTATCTGGCAACGCAAAGCGTAATTTATTAACTGGAACACCCAAAATTGTGTTTGTTACTTTTATAGGTAAAAATTTTGGATCTTGTAACTCGAGGCAAGAATGTAGATTGAGGATAACTGAGAACAGGGTCTCAGGGAAATATTTGAAACTAATATAAAAATTACCCGCAATGTATGAACGCAGAAAAGTGCAAAGAAGAAAGTTTCATAATTCGTAACTTTTGCCAGACAATATTGCTGTGATCAAATCAAGGAAGGTAGAAGGAGGAGACGAGGCTTCTTGTTAGGATCTTAGTGGTGCAGCAATGTTATGCGGAAAAGAAACTTCAGAGGCGTAGTAGTAGCTGGGGAACAATACTGAAATTTTTTAAATAGGATACACTAATTCAATTATATTACCAACTACTGCATATATATATATATAATAAAATTTATAAAATTTATTATATATATGCAGTAGTTGGTAATATAATTGAGTAACTCAACAAAGTGCACGGTGTAACAATAAAAAAGTGTACAATAAGTTAATTTGGACAGGATGCGGATGGTGGCGAGTGATGGACTTTTGTAAGAACAATAAAGTTTCAGCTTCTGTACGTGGAGGGTGTTTCTACTACCTGAAGATCTACCAACATTTCAAGAAAGGTGGTTATATTTATTGTAACCTGCACTGTGGTACAGTTATTTAATGTTAACCATATCGAGCACATCCTCTGAATTTGCTAGACTGCTTGCATAAATGCATGAAAAACATAACCTATAAGAACGAATGTACAATATAGTCTCCTTGATGGTGGACATTAGTTGTTCGAAACATTTAGAAGACAAGAAGAATTGAATTAAAACATTAATTTACAAAGTAAATTTTGTTGGTTAACATTACATAAAATATTTTTTTCTTGACATTATTATTGAAATCCAACAACTTTAATAATTTTATTAATTATGTTAATTTTATAAACGGATCAGTTGGGCTGCTCATTGCAAATGTAGTTATATGGTATACATATTCTTCCTCACTAGAGTGAAACTTATGCTTATTAAGTTCAGAATGAATGAGACTTTGCTTTTATATTACATGATTTTTGGAGAATAATTGGATCGAGGAGGCTGTTAGCTGTGACGTAAGTCGCTATTACACAAAAATGTCGGTAATTACAGAGCACAGTGGTAAACCTCGCGTCCGGTTGTAACAAAGCTCCCCCACGAAAAGCAAATAACAGAATTGGAAGGAAAGAGCAAATAGATATTGAACGAGTGTTCTACTGTATCGTGCCTTCGTGTGGACATTAGCTGCATAACTGGACACATGCCGCGCGCTATCGATATTGGGTGTAGTGAGAGAAAATGATTTCTACACTTGATTGATTTATATTAGCGGGCTGTTTATTAATGTTAATATTAGGGATGCTTTAACTGACTGACTGACTGCTGAAATTTACTGAGCAACCACCTAAACAACTGATTGAAGGACTTGACCGAAGGGCTTAACGAAACAAATTAACAGTTATTTAACTACCTAACTGCAAGCAGCAAAATCCTTCTTGAAAAGTTAATAGATCAACAGCCAGGAAATATTTAGAAAGTTTCTCCACAAATTAAATTATTAGCTCATTAAATATTGTTAAAAATATTGAACTAAAATATATATGTTTATGTGAATGTTTTTGTTCAATGCGTAATTAATGTCTCGAAAGGTGTTTGGAAAAATTGAAGTGTACAGCAATTTAAAGCAACAGAGAACCTTGAAATTTTCTCAGAGAAAACATTTTCGACCCTGTCAGTAAAAAATTATGGCATGTGGCCCAAGACCACCTGCAAAACTGCGATACCAGCATTTGAACTTCACTTGCTGTTACACGATTACTGGAGCATGATTGCTTGAGAGTAAACAATTTATAAATTTCTCAACACAAAATTACTGGAAATTCTTATAATAAAAGCCAACAAGATGTACAATTTCTCAACTTTATTTTGGTAAAGAACTCTACATGTTTCGGGCAGACTTACTGTCCATCATCAGGTCGCTAGCAGACAGTCAACATAACTAGTATGACAAATACCTATTGTTGTGAATACAGTATTAAGACTCCTGATGATGGACAGTAAGTCTGTCCGAAACATGTTGAGTTCTTTACCAAAATAAAGTTGAGAAACAGCGCATCTTGTTGGCTTTTATTACAAGAACATATAACAACGCACGGGCCTCTGAATGTCAAATTACTGGAAATGTAACGGAGCTGTCTCAAAGTGGGTTATCACCACAAATCAAAATAACAAAGTAAGACACGTAAACACAAGGTTTATCTAAGAATGATTTCTTCGAGGTGAATGGAACGCAACAAATAGACAGAAATATAACTAATGAGGCAGATTTACAAATGCTTTAATGTCCAAGAAAGTCACTCAAATATATAAAAACTTTAAAAAGTTAAAAACAATTAAATTTATAAAAGCCGATCCAAAATTATTCGGTTCAAGCAGAAACCATCATCAGGGAGCTACAACCAGTGCTTTGCTAAAATTACATATCTTGTTCAACAGTGCGTGTCGGAACAGAAGTTGTCAAGTGTTACGGCGGCATAACACTGTGCAAAGAGGTACGTCTTTGCGCAGTGAACCACACACACACACGCACACCAGGTCACAATATGCCGCCATAACACTCACAACGTCTGCACCGACACGCACTGTTGAACAAGACTTGTAATTTTAGCTAAGCTCTGGTTGTAGCTCCCTGATGATGGTTCCTGCGTGAACCGAAACATGTTGGAGCGGCTTTTATAAGTTTAATTGGTTATTAACAATTTAACAATTTTATATATTTGAGTGCATTAGCTGGACAGTAAAGCATTTGATATCATTGATGCACGGTGTAACCATGAAGATTATTGAGGCAGGATTTACGTTTCTCTGTAGTCGTCGTCGTCGTCGTCGCCGTCATCGACGTCCGTTTTTTATCGCCTTCCATGTAGTTCGTGTTTTTAAGAAATTCGCCAATAATAGCGCATTATACGAGGAGAAAAGATACTAATTGTCATACTCTTTCCACTAGTTTATCTGACAAAAATTCGTACTTGATAATTAACAAAACATTGAGGATTCCTTCGACTTGCCTAACTTTTACAGACAGTTGATCGAAAACCGACAATGGCCAGTGATACTTATCCACAAGTGACAGATGTCTGTCATGTATCCTATCGTGGGATCGCGGCTTTAGGTTTAATCATTCCTGCGTAGGCAATCTATAGATGGTGAGTGAAAACACTAGTCCAAATGGAAGGGCCCGCATGTTGCGAAGAAGTTTTTCGGGACAAAAAGTGCAGCAACCGCTCGGTTTTTATTCATCTTCACATTTTATGCTGTACGAGTGTTTATAGCAGCTACAGGTTTTACTGCTGACGAGTGAAAATTGAAGGAGAGATAGAAGAAAATACACAAGTGACCTAGAAGTGACGAAAATAATAATAAGAAGACGTAAGCAGCTATAGGATGACCTAGAAGAAAAGGGAGGGTACCGTAAATTGAAAGAAGAAGCACTAGATCGCATTCTGCGAAGAACTCGCTTGGGAAGAAGATATTGACCTGCCGTAAGACAGACTGTAGATGCGGTACAAAAGTGGCTATTTGTTGCAATTCAAATTTTGTTGAATTTTTTGCCGTGTTTGTTCTTACTTATGGAACTTTAAAAAAAAAACGGAGCGGCAAAATTCCCCTCCCCCCTCCAAAACAGCTTATACACTAATTTGAATTGTTTCCATTTCGTTGTGTATATATATAACAAGTTTTTCTTTAAGTCCACCGTCTTTAAACAACATATATTGTTGGCTAATGTTTAGTTAAACAAGCTTGTTTAACTAAACATTAGCCAACAATATATGTTGTGTAAAGACGGTGGACTTAATGAAAAACTTAGTTTATACAGGCTGAAGAATCGATGCTTTGACTTCCGCAGTAGGGACCGACCTGCAAGCCGTGAGCTATAGCGCATGGTTGCCCTATACCTCGTATATTGTACTTACCGTTATCGAATTAAAGACTTCAGCCAGCTCGCCTCGTACTTATGTATTCTGTCGCTGTCCAGTATTCTTTTATTTGTTTACCGGTAACTGCTGCTGCTGCTGCTGTATATCAGATATTGATGGCCGCCACGAATATTTGTCATTGGGCACTATACAACTTTAATAATAGACATTTCACGTGTAGCCCGTCCAAATGTTCTGTCCCACGGTGTTCTGGTCAGGAATATGCAAGCCTTGGCAATGGAGAATTAGTGGTTAATTTTGGTATCAACTTTGACAGAATATGTTTATGAGATGTTATGGTTTCCATTGTTATTCTTACGGAATATTACGTCGTGTGGTTAAATAAGACGGTGCCAATAATTTGGAGAAACATGTTTTCCTGCATCACTGTGAACTGTAGAGTATTCCTTCAGAATAGACACAAGGAAGGTCCAAATAAATCAGAAAGGACTGAAATTGAATCGGACATAATAGTTTATGTTGTTGATGCTAATTTATTCGGGGAGAGACTGAATATCTTGAGTACAATTTCAGAAGCGCTAGCAGAGGTCAGAACAAAAGAGATGTTTAAGTGTTCCACCACAACGGAGAATACGAGGTTGTGTACAAACGGCCTATTCTGAAGTGAAATGAAGTAAACAAAGAGGCCCAAAAAATTCGGCATACTTGAAATATTTGGCAAAAACAAAAATAAAATAATTTCAGGGATAAATGAAGAGACACCCTGAAATGGAGGCATGTTTACTTTAGTCCAGTGCACAATAGGCCTATTGCACCTTCCCGTCTTCTATTCAAAGATATGAAGTTTATAAAATGAAAAATTAAGTTTAAATTTCATCGGCTTCTCTATGTACTGTAGATTTGAATCTTGTTCTCGCTTTTAAGCAAAGAAGACAGATTGAGAAAAGGTAAGAACAGGATGCTTAAGAAGAAACACAGACAGAAAGAAAGAAAAAAGGAAAGTGAAGAAAGTAATAAGATAAAGAGGAAAGTCGTTAAGACGAATTTTGTAGCTACGGACTTGGCTAGACTTTTTTGTGCAGTATATTTTAATATAATCGTATAATATAAAATAAAATGCACATTTGTTAAACTAATGTTTATTTTTTACAATGACTTCTACATGTTTCGAAACCGACGGCCCATCTTCAGGAGGAGAGTTTTACGTACAGGCACGACTTTACGTAGTTTAACGAAGGTGCATTTTATTGGTTTATATTTACGATTTTCTAGACTTTATTAGGCTTATCACAGCATAGAGGATGAAATATAGAGGACATGTAGATAACGGTAGAAGCTAACGTGAAAGGTAAGAAATAAATAAAACGTAGTTAAAACATATTCTTAAAACAAAACCAACTAGATGCACTACTTTCGCAAATGTATTTTTGGAACGGAACTCCACATGTTTCGGACAGTATCTCTGTCCATCATCAGGAGTCCAGCACTGTACACACAGCAATAGGTATGTGTCATACAGGTTTTGCTGAGTGTTTGCTAGCGGGATCAGGAAGGAACTCTGTTCCCTCTTGATCCCGATGGTGCTGGACTCCTGATGATGGACAGAGAGACTGTCCGAAACACGTAGATTTCCATTCCAAAAAATAAATTTGGGAAATTAGTGCATCTCGTTGGCTTTATTATAAGAATATATTACGATGCACGGTCCTCTGAATGTCAAATTAGTTGAAACACTTTAAGCGAAGGGTCTGATGCATTAAAGAAAGTTACAATTGCCTCTGTGCATGCTATGAAGCCACATGAAGAATGGAGGCATATCTCCATTCATTCTTAAATTCGACATTAGATGGAGATAAGTGGTCACCTACACGCGTCAGCTGTTTAAACCCTGTGGGAAAACTTCATATTATTACTCAATATGAGGTTGGGTTGATCCCAGAGCTGGTCTGGGCTTTAGAGACGAGAACATTTTGCCCCTGCCCAGAATGGAATCAAGACTTCTCTGTCTTGCTCGTCCAGGCCGTGGTATAGTCACTGGACCAGCTTCGATATCCCAGTTCATTGAGTGGGAAGAGAGCCGTAATATTAAGAAAGATTTTAAAGGAATAGAAAGTAAATATATTGGATTTATTGTTTGGCACTTGACTCGATAGAGACACACTGCTTAGTACTTGTGAAAAACATTAGGGGCTTCTGGGGATTCCTTTAACAAAAGGCTGGAAATTTGGTGAACATCTTAACAAACTTCCATTTTTCAAGACTAAATCTGCACCACGTAGTTGCTTAGTTCAGTTAATTTAGTTAATTGGTTATTCATGTGGTTAATTCTGATAAGGTGCGCACTCAGAATTTTTCACTGGGTTGGGGGTGGGGTCGGGTGTGCTGCCCCTGTGGCTATACATAATTTGTCTTGTTTTAAAAATTATATTATAAAACCATTTCGTAAGTATAACTGTAACATACCTCGTAGCACTGTTTGCAACTGCAGTTATATGCATAAAAACGTAATTGCACGTTCCATGACACAGTTACCCTGTCCAGTCTTCTTGTTCTTTTAATTTAATTAATTAATTAATTAAATTATAATATATTAATTATCAGCCGATTTGATTTGTTGATTTCGGCTGAAGGGGAAATCATGTACAAAATATGATGTCGTCGTGTCTACAAGAGACGTGTTTTTTAATTTCTTTTTTTGGGGGGGGAGGGGTGGGTTTGGATGTGGCTGTAACCAGGCAACCTCCTCCCCGGTTGGGGTGCGCCCTTGATTCTTTCCACAGTACAGTCCTTTGTTATGACTGGTTATAAATGTAGATCTGCTCTTTCAAACCAAGAAAGAACAAGCCTTTATATCTTCATCGTTGCGCTGTTAATTTAGTAGTCAATTAATTAGCACACCAACTAATGCACATACACAAAATTTTTAAAATGTTTTAATGTAAAAAAATGTATGTTTGTGCATTAGTTGGTGTGCTAATTAAATAAGCCTTTATATGTTACCTTCTTACTTGCAAAACATTTTATGTATTTACCATAATTGTTACCCCTAATCCTCGTAATTGCACCTCTCGAAGGTAAGCAAATACGAAGCCTTTCAAAATGTATTTTTGTTCATCATCCCATCACTTTCTCCCGTTTAGATTCAAGCGTTCTCACCATCCTAACCTTAAACACATAAATCATGCACTTCCCATAGAAGAAGAGACAAAGTTTCACACTTCTGTGGGTCTCATGCATGTCAGCGAGAAATTACTGCCTATTACCTTAGAGTGCCTCAGAAAAATCACGAAAAAGTGATGGGGACTTATATTTGTTTAAGTCTTGGGTCAGTTTTCGGAAACACGAAACTGGACAAAAAGAGACGGCCAGCAGCAGCTCTTAGCGCTGTGGTGCGTTTTGAGGGTGACGGCAGGTAGACAGAGCGTCATTAACCCCATTCACAGGTAACACAACCGGTCACTGTGGATGTATGGAAGTACGTCATAAGCCGTGGGAAAGTATCGAACCGCCTCAGGTGATGGAACCAGAGACACGTAAGGCTATCTCTCCGCTTACTTATTATTATTATCCCCTTACTCACTACCCTTTCCATTCCCTCTCCATTTCTTGTACTTCCAATGTCTCTTCAGTGCGTGAATCTCTTCACCCCTCCCGCACACCTTCCCAAACCCATATTGTTATTCAGTCCGGTCACCACAAGTCATATAACAACGATAAGGTCGATTTTCCTATGCACGACACATGTCACATTAAACTTTATTGTTTACTTGAGGTGTATCTCTCTAGATACCGGGTGTAACGTAAAGTTGTATACGTCTGTTGGCACATATTACGGGTGTCAGCTTTTCTTTTTCAGAATTTAATCTAAAATGTGCCTAAATAAAGTTATGAAACTACGTAGTCTCTAACATACTATATTAATTAATTTTGCTTATCAATTTTGCTAAGGACTAATGTACAACTTATGAATTCTCTACATGCTTTTTCTTAAAAAAATGAACAATAAAAAGATGTGAGGTTGTAGTTTCGTACAGCGGCTTTGATTAACATTCAGGTCCTCCGGGATGTTACTCCGTGTCGACTAGTAAATAACCACCAAGGTTTCGGAGAAAAGAAATGCATCCTCCTTCAGGGTCAAGAAGTCCCAAGTAGACTGTAATGATGAAAACATTACGCTCCTCGAAAACAACGTCAAATATCTACCATTCGACACGGAGTAACATCTCAGAAGACTTCAGTCTTCACAGACAGGTACCTTTAAATGTAAGGTAGCCTACTGAAGCAGAAAAGTAATGTGCAAAAAACAATTATTATTATTTTTTCTTTACTCCATGTCAAAATCTTTTTTACCCATGACCACATCGGCTAAGAGGATTTTTTAGCTCGCACACATATTTAAAGTTACACATTCAGTAAGGTGGCAGGCACCATATTTGATGCGCTGCTTTGTGTTACTGTTTACATAGGACTCATAAGTTTTCCTCCCTCCTGGATACCAAATAATAATAATAATTATAATTATAATAATAATAAAGTCCATCGTTCCTTCTAGGAAAATAGGTTGTCTATGAGTCCTTTCCACTTCTGTCTATCGGCTGCTAAGAACCTTAGTTCATTCCAGCTTCTACCCGCTTCCTTAATTTTCGATCTTCTCCAGCTGTTTTTCGGTCTTCCTCTCTTTCTATTTCCCTGGGGGGTCCAAAGTAGGACCGCTTTGGTATCTCTCCATCCTCTTTTCTTAATGTGTGACCAATCCATCCAAATTTTCTTTTTCTTATTTCTAAATTTATATCTTCTTGTCCTGTTACTTTCCATAGATCCTTATTGGAAATGATGTTTGGCCACCATATTCTTAATATATATCTTAGACATCTATTTACAGATGTTTGTACTGTATGCTGAATTTCGTTTGTAACAAGCCAAGTTTCACATCCATAGAAAAGTACAGATTTCACACAGGCATTAAATATCTTAATCTTGGTATATTTGCGTAATGATTTATTTAGCCACACTTTTCTCAATTTGGAGAATGATCGCCTAGCCTTCTGTATTCTCGAGTTAACTTCCTTACTGGTACCTCCATATTCAGCTACAACACTACCCAAATAGCAAAGGTCTGATGATCTTTTAATGCCCTCTCCATGTAATCTGAGCCCTTGGTTTACTATTTTATGAACACGTATTTCTTCTGTCTTTAAGGAATTAATTACAAGACCAGCCTTTTTGGATTCCTTCCAGAGGGTATCCAATTTCCCGTGCATATGCTCATATTTATGGGACACAAGACATATATCATCTGCATATTCCAAATCTTCTAATGATTCCCGTAATCTCCATGTTAATCCTCTTTTCTTCCCATCCAGTGCTCTACGCAATACACCATCCATAACCAGCAGGAACAATAATAGTGACAGAAGGCAACATTGTCGAAACCCTGATGACGTCTTAATTGAGTCATATACCTGACTCTCATGCAGTACCGTACAGTTGAAGTCCTCGTAACCTTCTTTAATTATATTTATAAATTTGCTGAGAAGTCCTCTAACCTTTAGCTCGTCCCAAATCCATGCCCTGTTTAAGGAGTGAAAAGCTCTATGATAATCCACAAACAGCTTATAAAGGTGTGACTGAAATTCAACTGATTGTTCTATAATCACCCTCAAGGTGTTAATCTGGTCGATACATTACCTATTTTGACGTAATCCAGCCTGTTCCTTCCGAAGGCCCATCTGCAGTGAGTTCTTGATCCGTTCCAATATGACTTTATTAAACTTTTACTAATCACTGCAAGTAGGGTGACACCTCGCCTATTTCTACATTGACTAAGATCTCCTTTCTTTGGGACTTTTACTATAATTCCTTCCTTCCATTCCGTAGGGAACGTCTCGGTCTGCCAAATATCTTGAAATAATGGGAGTAGAATAAAGTAGAATAAAATATATGGGTCTACCTTTAAAACTTCAACTGGAATATTATCTGTTCCTGCAGCTTTCCCTTTCTTAAT
>Ga0136643_10019346_pt1 | contig 10291 bp, 4 predicted proteins | sample TergutLab28metaG_FD_96883 | JGI IMG/M metagenome (GOLD analysis project Ga0136643, IMG submission 96883) | Labiotermes labralis P1 segment gut microbial communities from Petit-Saut dam, French Guiana - Lab288 P1 (version 3) (version 3) | ecosystem: Host-associated > Arthropoda: Insects >... | reverse complement strand
TGCTGTGTGTACAGTGAAAAACTCCTGATGATGGACAGAGGAACTGTCCGAAACATGTAGAGTTTTATTCCAAAAATAAATTTGAGAAATTAGTGCATCTAGTTGGTTTTATTATAAGAATTTTATCACGAGGCACGGTCACCTGAACGTCAAACTGGATTCCATATCAGCCATCTCATCTTATTTCACTTCAATCATCAGAATCCATGTTAGTCTCAGATTGTTCAAAATAACAAAACAAAGGGAGGGAAGGAAGGCCCTAGGATCAGGCCGGTCAAATAATATATTAAATTCAAGGAAAAAAAAGAAATACAAGAGAAGCATTAAAACAGGCCTACACGTGGCCCAAAACGCCACCTTGACTGGACAGGCTTCACAGCGCGTTCACCCTCAAAACGTGTTCGGGGATTAAGGCTACCGCAGCTTGAAGCTTAAAGAAGACATCCGTCCAATACCAAGGTACATAACACGCGAAGACTTTCCTTTACATTCCTTACACACCGTCAGAACAAAATGTTTGGTTACAAGATCATTTCTTGTTCTACTCCTGTTTCCTTCACGTCTGATGTCCAAAATGGTCTTCAAGTGGCACAACGTTCAGAAAGAACATTACAAATTGTATTCAGTTACAAATTACAGAATGCTAAAACGCCAAACACAAAATCGCGAAACGCGTGTTGCGGATTGTACCACGTTCCACCACTAATCCGGTACACGGTACACGTGATCACAGTTCCGTAGCTTTCTTTTTTTTTTATATTGCCCGCACTGAGAACGGAGCCTATAACAGTAATGTATAAAGAAAATGTTCTCTTTCCTGCTCTTTCCTCAACCTCCAAACCCTCCACTTCTATATAATATGAACATTCCTGTTTATTGCCCGGCCACAATTACCCCGCCGCAGCACTGCCATTACAAACTACGTACAAAGATTCTATCCTGGGTCCAAAAGAGGAGAGGGGCGCCTTTCCATCGGCCTGGTTCCCATTCGTATGCAGCCTGCAATCCCACTTACCTCCTCAACTGTTAACTGGAATATTATACACCCTACTTTCCACCCATTTCGTAAAAACGTGAGGACTTGGGTTCCTAAGATAGTAAGAGAGACAAAAGCAGAGGTGAAGTGAAAAGGAACGACAAACGCACTCACATGATTGGTCATTCGTAAATGTGACAGTGTTCATGTGTCCTTCAATTACCTTTGCGAAATATAATTCAAGTATTCTCACTGATGTATGTGTCGGGGTAATTCCTTGTAGACGTGTCGGTGACAACGACGACGATAAAAGGCATCTTAACAGGGTTAAGCTGCGAGGAGTTGAAAGCATACACTGCGAAGAGGTGAACCGGATTAAACTGGCTCAGAACAAGGTCAAGTTCAGGATTCGATAACACGATAATTAAATTCTAGGAACCATTTAGCAGGACATTTTTGAGCGACTGCAAAAGTATTTCCAACGAACACAACAGAATTAAATAACGGAATTCTGATGTTCCTCCTTGGTGAGGTGTCTGCACGGCTACGCGCGCTCCGACAATACAAGATGCACACTTTGCGTCGACAACGATGTTGAGGAACTTACTGTACATGAGACAAGCGCATGTTCAGGTAGGTACAGCCTCTCTTTTCTTTCTATTTTATCACTGCTTCCACGTAACTGCCCTAATTTAGACGATGGCTTCTTATCGTAAGGCGAAGGTAAAGCAATCCCATTACAGGCCTGGAGAGGCCCTGAGGGTTCCAGGAGGTTGAGGCTCCCAGATTTCAAGACAATCGGCACATCAAGGTGGTAAGGTTGTCAGCCCTACGCACCGGCCGCCATTACCCCCGGGAAACATTCCTGGTACTCATTTCTGTTGGAGGCTGAGTCAACCCCAGGGCCATAGTAAGGCCGGAAGGATTATGTCAATAAAAAATTCCAATGACACCATCGGGAATTGAACCCGCGACCTGCCGGCTTGTATAGTGCAGTGCCTCAACCAACTGCGCCACCGCGTGCCCCGACCTCTTATCATACAAAAACAAATTACGAAATAACATATTTCAAAGCGTTGTGCAGGCAAAACAAAACCTGCGTCAACAATAAATTGAAAGGTAAACGGTAAACACTTTGAAGTAAAATTTTCTCCTAAACAACAAACAAACGTTTGGTTCCTACCTAACAGAAAACATGCAATATCTCCACAACACAGACCAATGTCTTAGTGCTGGTTATGTACATATTTATTTATCCTTAGCTCGACATTGAAACGTAAAGGGACTGTGTGACCAAATTACGAACTTCATTACTTTTCAAAACAGTGGGTACCTGCATCACACCTCACCACTGTGTGTTAAAAAGTTTGGAGTGAGGGTGGTGGGAGCTAGTTTTGTCACAGTCGATAAGCATTAAGTAACATTCCATCAAGCTTATATGATGTACAAAATACTGAAAACAGAATTTTACCGAAAATAAACAATACACCACGTGTTCGCCAACTGCCTGCAGGATTTGACTTCAGTTGGAAGTTTCTTCAGCCACACTACATTAATGTCAAGTTGGTTCTCACAGCCCATAATTTTTCTAATTGGGGAGATCCTGTCGCAGATGCCTTACTGTGTGTAAGCGGAAAACACACACTTCTTTCCAATGCAGTACATAAATGAAATTATTATTATTATTTATAAACTTTATACAAGGTACTTACAATTACATTACTGAAACAAACCACGTTCCTAAGGCGTGTCATGTATAATGTACATAAAAAAAAGGTAAAGTGATCCCGTTACAGGCCCAGTGTGGCTCAGAGAGTGGGTAGAGTTATAGCTCTACTCTTCCATGACCGCGGTGGCACTAGAAGGGGGTGAGTGGTCAGCAGCATGCCCCGGCCGCACTTTACCCCCAGGAAAGACCCGGTACCCATTTTACAGGAGCCTGGGTGGGCCCCAGGGCCGGTCTGGACGGGCGTAAAATCTCGTTCCCACCGGGATTCGATCCCGAACCGTCCAGCCCGTAGTCAGTCACTATACCGACTGAGCTACCGGGCCCACATAATGCATATAATGCTAATAGTATTAATTATACAATTATTATTAATATTATTTATCACCTTTACATACTGTACTTATAATTATATACAGTACTTCAAACGAACTACGTTTCAAGACTACGTAATGTGTGGTGCATATGTGTAACAGTGCAGTTCTATTCAGTCAACCTTCCTGTCCATACGGACGCCCAACCCGCGACAGACAACCAGCAAGTCGCCTCCTATAATCACTCTTTGTTATTATTATTTTTTTAATAGTATTTCTCGTTTCAACTTGGCCGATACTACATCTTTGCAACCTAATATTACGTTTCTGGTCGACTTATCTCACTTTCAATTGACGGAATGCAACAATTTTTAATATTGGGACCCCCTCCCACCGGCAACCGCGAAGACTTAGAAACGGAGCAGGGGGTGGATATAGGGAACCCGCTCTGCGTCTTTTTAAAATGATCTGTCGTTTTTATAGACTGGAGCAAGCAAGATTCAAGCATATTAATCATTCATGAGCTACCACTCCTTATTGCAGCATTACTTTAACTTAGGCCTAGATGAGAATTCTGTAACAGTTGGCTGCACTTTTAAATACCAATAATACCTCTGTCTGGAGGCCTGGCGGCTGTAGTATCACTACTTTTCGGTGGCAGTGTGGGGGCAAAAAAGAAACATTTTCACGGTTACATCTCGCAAAAACCCCAGCCAAAATTTAACTGGAGCGCCATCCAGTTCCTCTCCCCTCTCCTTGCGTGTTTACTCAATATACCAAGCCACCCTATTGATCGGGGGAGCTTTTCAGCATGGTAAATAAGTACTCCGGAAAAGTGATATGTTCTGCATACAATTTAGGCGATCCGCTTGCGTCATCAGCATTGTCTAGGCAGCGCATGCAGTGACTCACGCAGCCTTATCCCCCCCTTCTCTCTCTCTCTCTCTGTCGCCCCGCCGCGCCCCCCCCCCCTACGCCCTGTACACCCTTAAAATGTTGGTAGCGGAAGGAGGGACCTTTAGCCCTTCTCTTTTAACAGCATCAGGAAATCAATGAAACATTTAAATTGCATTTTTAAACTGACCCGAAGCTATGCTAAAGCGTTAGAAAATGCGAGTTTTCTCACAGATATCTTGCTGTTTATTACTGCTGTTCCCACTGCACTTCGCCCCCCTCCCCAACTGTTAAATTTATACCTTCTGTGCAACTTTCTTTGGCTTAAGGAGCTGAATGAAACAGACTTCTTGCAGTAGCCTGTCTACAGCACTACGTTCAGCGGACAGCACCACCGTGCAATACCAGCGGCTCCTCTGGGCCGACACAAACATTCCTAGAGCAGTCGCCTCGCTAATGTGGTTCCTTTCGAGAGAGAAATAAACCCGTTGCTGAGGTTTTGTCTTACAAATCCCCACCTGCTACAGTGAGGAAGGAGTTTATGAACAGGTCTGAACAAATGTCCAGTGATCAGTTCAAAATTACATGTACACAATATAAAACTATCGATACTGCGTCGTATATGATATCTTCGCTCTTCTGGGATGTTAAGCGCGGTAGACTCATAGTTATTTACCGACGTTTCGGGATAAACTATTGGTCCTATCTTGGGTCAAGCAGTCCCAGAGGTATTCTTGGTCTGCTTGACCCTTGAGGTTGGTACCGACAGGTTATCCAGAAACGTCGGTAAATAACTATAAATGTACGCCAGGTAGCAGGCCACAAGAATGAAGATGTCACACCGCGGCCGAAACATAAAATTATGTACTTCTTCTCCCTCTTCCTCCTCTTCTTTTTCTCCCCCTTCTTCTTCCTCCTCCTCCTCTTCTTCCTCGTCGTCTTGTTATTATTTTTCTTCCTCCTCTTCCTCTACTTCTTCCTCCTCTCCTTTTTCTTCCCCTTCTTCTTCCTCTTCTTCTTCTACCTTCTCTTCTTCCTCTACTTCTTCTTCCTCCTCTCTTTTTTCTTCCCCTTCTTCTTTCTCTTCCTCCTTTTCTTCCTCGTCTTCTTCTCCTTCTTCCTCTTCCTCCTCCTCCTCCTCTTCTTCTTCGTCTTCTACTTCCTCTTCTTGTTCTTCTTCTTCTTCCTCTACTTCTTCCTCCTCTCATTTTTCTTCTTCTTACTCTTCCTCTTAATTTTCATATTCTTCTTCCTCCTCCTGTTCTTCCTCCACTTCTTCCTCCTCTCCTTTTTCTTTCCCTTTTTATTTCTCTACTTCCTCGTCTTCTTCCTCCTCCTCCTCTTCTTCCTCGTCTTCTTCCTCTTCCTCCTCCTCTTATCTTCTTCTTCCTCTGCTTCTTCCTCCTGTCCTTTTTCTTCCCCTTCTTCTTCATTTTCTTCTTCCTCTTCTTCTTCTTCTTCTTCTTCTTCCTCTACTTCTTTCTCTTCTCCTTTATCTTCCCCTTCTTCTTCTCCCTCTTCTTATTCTTATTCTTAATCTTCATCTTCCTCTTCTTCTTCTTCTTCTTCTCCTCCTCCTCCTTCTCCCCATCCTTCTCCTTAGATGGCACTACATTCCAATGCGGACCTTCGCCTCCTTAACGGACTTCTTAGTCAGCTCTGTTTCTTGACCTCTCTTTCCAATATGTAATTCTGCACTTATTAATGTCTGTTTGTACACAATTCCACCGTCTGTTTTTGGTCGCACTCTTAGTCGATTTCCCTGAATATTATTATTACTCAATTTTCTTTTACTATCCGTTCTGTTAATATGGCCAATCAAATTCAGCCCACTTACGTGTATTCTGACAAATTAAAGTTTACGTAAATCTTTAAACAGGTGCACTAATTCTTTATTATATCGCTTTCCCCAATTTTCATGTACTTTTTAATTCTCCCAAACATTCTTCTGAAAACTTTCTTTTCAAAAGCAGCCAGCCGTTTAGCGTTATTTTTATTCTATGTCCAAGATCGTGTACTAGTTAGCAAAAGTTAAACGGTAGCACTTGTGACCGGGAGTGTTTATGTGCTAATTGAATTTATAAGTTCACGAATTTCCAGCCACTTATTTAAGAGAACAGCAAAGAAAGTCAGAGGACCTTCCACTTGGGAAGATTCACTGACCACGTCGAGAACAATACTGTGATACAACCTTACACAAGGGCACTGGTATTTTTATACAAACTTCCCAGCCATTCGCGTCCAATCTTTCTCTATTCTTTTTATTTTCTCTTTTTTGTTTCCTTCTCTCCCTCATTCTGCAACAAGCAGAATACAGGCAATCGAGAAGTCACTGCCGACAACGGTCTACGCAAAAGCAGTAGACTATTAACACGTAAGGAACTTCTTTCTGCGGTTGACATGACATGCTGACGTCAGTGAATGACGGCAGAGTGCGCAGTAAGAACCCAACCTGCACTCTGTAAAACACTGTTGAACACAACTACCGTTCCAACCTGCATTCGAACCAGCTAACTGTAGGGTAATAATGGTGTTAGTAATTGCAGGGTAGCAACATTTCGCAGTGTGAAATTCCTACGCGGTAAAGAGCGTTGTGGGGAGTGGGGGGTTACCATGTACGAAGAGATCAAAATGGCCAGACACAAAACAGTATAACTGCGGAACTACCCTAAGCGACGGTAACAGAACTTCAGGTTGGACACCGTCCTACAGTCCATCGTGTGCCAACCGAACACAGACACTGCACGACTTAACGCGGTAGGTACATTCCAGAAGGGCCGGCGCAAGTCGAAATTTGCGCGACTCAGAACTGAGCACACGCATGGTCAAATACACACGTATGTTAGTATATACAAGGGTTTCCCGTTGAAATCCAAACTCCAAAACACTGGAACCTGATCTGCTGCAAAAATACCACCACGCCACCTGTAATCACACACATCGGGGGGTGTCTGTACACACAGCTCGTCACAACTTTCTTTTCGGAAGATTATTTTGAGCTATTTTACGGTCCTGTTATAGCCACAGTCTCTAGTGGGAGGATCAAAATTCAGGAATGATGAACTGTAGAGGATTCGGAATAAACCGGTGTTCACCTGATGGATGTAATACGATGGCATTTACCTGGAGGGACTTGGTCAAACCACGAGCTATCTCGGTTAGGATAGCCGAGATTCGAACCAACACATCTGCCGAGTACAAGTTCACCCAAGACAGGCATTGAACGTATACCGTAACATTGAGGCGCGTTCGTGTAGCCTTGTTGCCGTGGAAAAGTAATAAGTATTACATATTCTGAGCGTATGTTTGTAGCTTTAGGTATCCAGCATGCAATGAGCATGCGCCTGCCCGGCCCTACCATATTTTTTCACATTATCTCATAATAGGCACGACTTTCGAAAAAAAAAAAGTTACTAAACATAAAATGCATGTTTTGATTTTCACTACGATTTATTTCTGAAACATTTTTCAATAGAACTTAAAAGAAATATGATCAAAACTCTATATTGGTCTTCAGGTAAAGTAACCGTTATTCTTGTCAGATTTTAATAGATCTTGAACTGTCTCGACAGATTTTCGAAAAATACTCAAATTTCAAAAAAAATTCGTCCTGTGGGAGCCGAGTTGTTCCAAGCTGACGGGCAGACGGACAGACAGACATGACGAAGCTAATAGTCGCTTTTCGAAATTTTGCGAGCGCGCCCTAGAATTACTCGTGATGTCTGTTTGCAACAAAATGAATACTATTCCACCAAATTAAGAATTAATTTTTCGAAACAATACACAACCAAGAATAAAAATTATTGTATTATACATCCTAAGCTCTAATATAAGTACATTATTTTAACTGACAAATATCGCTAGTGACTTACCGTCGACTACCTTAACGTTAGAACTCAGACGTGCAGTGAACGAGTCTGTTAGATACAACTCGTTCCTGCGAGCCGAAGGAATGAACTTCCAGCTCCTTCTCTAAATATGGTGACAAAGAACCTAACAGTAGCTAAAATGTACTAACACAAACAGACCCCGACTCAAGGCAAAAGGTAACAGCGGCGAACGCTACGCTGCCTATCGTCACGCGCAAGTTGCTGAGGAGTAAAATGAGTTGTAGAATAAAATCATGTAACTGTACTATTGGACGTACTCTAGCTCAAAAAAAAGTTTCATATAATCTGGAATTTAACATAATTTACTTTGTTAGAAAAGTAACGTTTTGGAGCAAATTTATGTTTCTGTTGTTAATATATAAGCATGGAGCAATTCGCAGCCAATAAGAATGGTTTCCTAAAGGTATCCTTTGTAATAATATCACTTGTGTTGTGCATTTCGAACGGTACATGAAGCTTCGCGTGGGCCGGGTATCTCAGTCGGTATAGCGACTGAACTACCCGGCTGGACGATCCGGGATCTATCTCGGTGGGGACGAGATTTTCCGCCCGTCCAGACCGGCCCTGTGGCCCACCCAGCCTCCTGTACAATGGGCACCGGGTCTTTCGCGGGGGTAGAGGTGGCCGGGGCGTGGGGCTGACCCCCCACCCCATCTAGTGCCGAGGTCCTAGAAAGAGTAGACCTATACCTCTACTCATCCTTAGGGCCTTCGTGGCCTAAAAAGGGTGAAAACTTACATGAAGCTGCGCAACACACGTCGAAGGCGCACAGATGTACCTGCGTGTACGATACAGGCTATTTCACACTCGATATATTCCAACTCGCTAACACAACTGAACAATGACGCAAACCTGGAGAAGTACAAGTGTCATTGTCGATACACAGATTATCGGCTGGACCACTGAAACAGCGTGCGAAATGTAGTAAACAATTTAATTAGGCCTCCAAAATATTCCAATAAGCCTATACGATTGATTTCCGATTGGTTTCGATATATTTAATATCGAGAATCAGTCCTGAGAAAAATCACATTCAGTTCATCACAGCTAATTTAATCTATTTTTGTTTTGCGGTGTGATGGAAAGGGTACTTGAAAGCGCAGATAAAATATCTGTTTCCGAATACGTGCAGATAAACTCGCAACGTCCTGATATATCAGTCGGTGTAACACCGCATCCGTAACACTTTTGAAAACAAATGCCACTTTGGTGCAGAAGGCATTCGAAAAGTTCCGGGTTCAAATCCCGGCCCGGAGACAGGGTAATCAGAGATTCCTTTGGGTGCTACTCAGACACTCCAGGAAGAAACTTCAGCTCACGTGTTGTGTTGCGTGTGAAGCTTTGGCCACAAGTTGACATTTCTACCCGAGTTATTTTATTGACCCTGAGGACGTCAGTAATCAAGAAAATTTACTAAATGCCGTGTTGCCTCAATAATACAAAATTTTTTGGGGGGAGCAGAAAATCAATTTTTTCGATACAGATAAATTTAATTTTTTAAATTTAAAATACTAATTTCTACACCAATTTTGCCGTACCTTGAACTCTACTGCCCGGTGGGCGGCCGCACCGACTCCCCCCACTTCAAGCTACACCCTTGCTTGTATTACCAAACGATTTTCAGCAAATCTGGCAGCAAACGGAAGTGACATCGTATTATATGGAAGGCACTAATAAACACGGTCCACTGCTTGAAAGCTACTGCACTGCAGAATGAATGCGAAAGTCACTTCTACCCCACAAACCACACTGTTGGCACTGACTACGTAATGTTGTTTACGGCAAACCCCAGTCCAAGGAGGGATCCGCCATGCATCATCCGGAAAGAACTGCTGAGTCGCCGGTTTTCTCCGTCCACAGAGTTAACATCGATGAGGTATGTAGGGCACAATAACCACACGACAAGCGTCCAGCTCACAGGACGTCCTAAACTTTCGTATCCTTCTCTTTGTTTCTATACGCGAGTAATCATAAGAACGGCCTCAAAATGCGCTAATTCCTATCGCTCCTTCTGTTCATTATTATCTAGGCACCTACAAGTATTCTGACTAAAGCCTTGCCCTCCTTCCCAATTCACAATCAATGTTCTTACATTTCGTTCTACGTTAAATAATTTCTACATATGAATAAGCGTCTTTAACACAAGTACGACATGTGTTTTGTTGCTAGTTTTAAGTTGTTTTTTGTGTAATTGTTGTTGGTTGGCCGTGTGTATTGTTGTAGTTGTCCTATTTGTATTTGTTATACTGTGTGTGCATTGTTGTTGTTGTTGTTGTTTTTTACTTTAGATGCCGGACTGCTGGCTAGAAGTCAGTATTCGGAAGGTCCTGCGACCGGCCATCTCGACACAGGTTTTTCCTGGTTTCCCTGTCTATAAGCAAATGCTGAGATGGTTCCCAAAATTCCAAGTTGCCACTACATGCTTCTCATGTAGCCCTCCCGACTTAAATCTAGTAGTAACCAATTTCATGTTTTGTTTACATGTAAAATA
>Ga0136643_10019344_pt1 | contig 10291 bp, 4 predicted proteins | sample TergutLab28metaG_FD_96883 | JGI IMG/M metagenome (GOLD analysis project Ga0136643, IMG submission 96883) | Labiotermes labralis P1 segment gut microbial communities from Petit-Saut dam, French Guiana - Lab288 P1 (version 3) (version 3) | ecosystem: Host-associated > Arthropoda: Insects >... | reverse complement strand
CTATTGTCACTCTTCTATAAGTGAGAATAATAGCTCTGGCTTCTTCCAGCTTCTCATCAGTTGTTGATGTTGATGGCCGTCCCGAGCGTTCGTCATCCATTACACTTGTCCAACCATTTTTAAACATTTCTATCCACTCGTATACGCTTCATCGTGGCACTGCATTGTCCCAATACTGAGTGCATAAACGTGTATGAATTTCGGCACCTTTAACACCTGCCCACAGAAATCTTATGACACTTCTGTGCTCTTCTTTGGTGCAAACTGAAAGACGCACTGAGATGTTTACCGCTCAATAGCTACTCACACACCGAGGATGGGGACCAGCCATAGTCAAGGTCAATCAGGATATGATGCACAATGCTGCCAACTCTCAGCAGTCTTAACACTTACCAATACCCTACGGACAAAAAAGTGTGGAAACTTTTTACCAATACCCTGCGGACAAAAAAGTGTGGAAACTTTTTGAAGTACCTACGTATGATTATGAACAGGAACTTTTAATCATGTGAAAAATCTATGACTAATGATAAATTAACCATTCATCCTCAGTCTTATACAGTAATTTAAAGAAACTAAATAAAGTTCTCTGAATACATTATTTAGTATTAATATAAACAAGCATGTGTGTGTATGTCGAAGTACAATACAGAGCTGTGGACCTAGTAAAAAAAAGTGGAATGGAAGTGTAGTTTGGTACATGGATACCAGGTGTTTGCAGGAAACCACTGCCTCCACCTTCAGATAAGAGAAGTCAAACATGTTTCTGAAAAATGTACATATCTACCTACATCAAACTATGCAACATCACATGCCTAACACTGTAACCTACATACTGGCATGACAACTTCAAATCTGCATAGCATCATACAACTCATTTCAAATTCATTATTTTCCAACATCATCTACTGATGCTTAAACAAATGGTGCAACACCTCACTTATACTGCAACATATTTCCTCTTTACAAGTAGCATGGCCACAGACATCAGATTAACTTCAATAAAAACTTCTAACACAATGAAACCTGTCTTTAGTGATAAACCTTTACAGCCCCAAGGATCTTGTGTAAGAAAAATTATAAAATTGCCTTTAATGAACAGAATCTGTCTAACATAGAAACAGAAAGCATTGGAAGATACTCATATTTTCTGTAAATTTGTTCTGACTGTGCTTTCAGCATGACATACCCTTCCATTATCTGTTGTTTATCAGCAATAACAGATAGTGTTAGGAAGTGTGTACCACAGTCATGGAAGAGTAGAGCTATACCTCTACCCACCCTCTGGGCTACACTGGGCCCGTAATGGGATCACTTGTTAGGAAGTGTAGCTAGGCCAGAAGAAAAGTGGAGGGAGGATTTGGACTGTGGACTGCCATAGTTTGGGGGTTGAGCAGGTCAGTCAATGGAACTGTATATAGCACAGTCCAGAATACATTGGTTTACTGACTGTGTGTGTGTGTGTGTGTGTGTAGTGGTAGTAGTAGTATGAGCGGTTATCGAAGGCACAACCATGTCGGGCAGAATTTAGACCTTTGCACCACAAATAGCAGCATTTCTTAAATGTTTCCAAGTTCCAACCACAAAAGACTTGCATGTGGAAGGTTTGCACCCAACAGAAAAGAGCAACCATGCCATTTATGGTAAAATATCCAAAGACATACTTTTTTAGTTGCAGCCATTACCTCCAAACAAAACAGTAGTGCTTGATCTCAGCACAAAAGTGAAAAGTGACTGAAGGAAATGAAAAGGCAAGTTGACAGTGAAACAAATCAAGGCAAAGTTTAACATTGGGAAAATGAAAGAGTATAATGTATTAAAAGCTAAGTCAAAAATAAGAAACCAGTGGTTTAATTGTTACAGTGGCTGGATAAAATACGGTAGAAAGTAAGGTAAAATGGAAATGAATACAGAATGAGATTGTGTGGGAGTGATATGTAAATGTGAGAGCCAGAAACCTTCCAATATCTGGACCAGTGGCACATGAGCATGCAGAAGAAGTGTCCAAAAACTGATGCAGAGTGAATTTAGGGCATATAATGTATGATTAGTTTCAAAAAGGCACATGAGATTGTGTTTAGTGAAGTCTGTGGTGAAGGTGGTGATGTTTATGAAGAAACTGTAGCAGACTGGTTTGCCATACTTAAGTACCTGTATCACACTGAAACTGCCTACAATGTAAAAAAATGCTGGTCCTTTGCAGTTCTGTTGCAGACACATTTCACCATAATACCATAAACATACATGGCTTAAAATATTCCTCATCCTAGTAGTCATTCAGAAGACAAAACATAACAGAATACAATTAATGTAGTATTGAAAATATAAAAACAAATGTGTAAATTATGGAAGAGAGAAGCACGTATACACTTTTTATACACTCTTCAACTGTTAGTGTTTGTCTCTTATGCATATAGTGTGCAAACATTTCATTAGAAGTTATTTCAAAGTAAGTTACATGTTCCATTATTCATGTGTGATTAATCAAGAACACTTAAACTCTAGTCCTCACAACTAGAAGTTTCCTACTCTTACACTAACAGGTAAAATAGTCCCTTTGTCAGAGTACCTACAAGGTACACAGGGGGTATGTGGAAGTACACTACACTGAATTCTAAATGTTTCCAATATGTGGATCTAAATGTTTACTTGTTCCAACCTTTCACAGATGGGAAAAACATAATTCTGTCATATGAGCAGAACAGTGCATGTGACTGAGACATGTTTTGCACATACTGGTGATAAGAAAGGTCCTGCCAAAAGTGAAACAGCATTTCACATGACTAGAATTGTGTTACTGTTAACCTAAAAGGTAAAACTGACTATAGTTATAAAGCTTCACACTATACTTATGCCACAGAAAGAAGCCCCATGGATGAAGCCCCTCAACATCTCTCTCAGGCTACTGTGCTTTCCTCACCTGTATGTTTATATTTTCTTCTAGTGATCTAATCATTCTGCAAACACAAAACTGGTAGTGATAACCTTCATTAGCAAGCACTTGAGCTTGATGGCATAGGCCAAATGGAGCAGGACAGGAATAGAACAGTACAAAGAAAAGGAGGCTTCCATGTCATCATCCGCCACAATTGGCGGACTTCTTTTGTTAGTATATACTTGTCATTAGACACAAGTCAGTTGTCCATCCTACTTAAGTGGTTTATCCCAGCTAACATGACAGTTATCCAGAATGCTTTCTTGGAAAGGCACCTCAAGGTCACTGCTGTCATCCATTTTAATGTTACAGCAACAATATTCTGTCTTCAGTGTAAATTATCTTCACAGCTGCTGACAAACCTTTCCTCAATGCATGCGTTGTGCCACACTGGTATAATATAATAAAACTGCTGTGGTCACAGCTTCATGAATGTCATGTTTAATTATATTTGTCACAAATTTCAATTACTATGAATAACCAGCTAGTACACATAAAAATATAGCTATACCATTGCACGTTTTCTACTGCAAACCTAACATAGAACAACTAGACACTATGACATCTTCTCCACTCTTATCACTGTGTACAGTAGTCTTGGTTGTTAAGGCAATGTGCAGAATTGCAGCACAGTTCTCAATGCATCTCTGATCCTTTTTTTCAAGTATAGTACATGAGTAAACTTTAATTTCTTACTTTTACTGTTATTTCCTTTTACAATTGTAGCTACTGTACACTGTGATACTGACAAGGAAATTAACCATTATTATGTAAATAAACAGTCAACACAACTAAGTATATATCATTTAATGCAACATGCTTCGACCTGTAAAAGGTAATCAGCAGGTTACAGTATTTATTTTAAAATATAAAAAGGGTACAAAATGTCTTTGTCATTGAACTGAGACCTCAATTTTACAAATCATGTTTAAATGCTGCAGTTGCATTAAATGATATATAGGCCTACTGAACTGTGTTGACTGTTTATTTACATATTAATTATATGACAGCACAACAGGATGTCAAACCTCAAAATTGAAATCAACCATTTCTGAAGTGAAGAATGTGTATGTCTTCCAGTTGTTAATTCTTATATGAAATTGAATGCAGATTACAAAACATTACATAAATTATGGTATAAAATGAAGAGCACAATGAAACATGAAGAATGTGATAAGTTTATACGCACACCCATACTTCATATAATGACGTGGTGTGCTTTGAAATGCTGAATTATATTTTATGTTTCAGTGTGTCACAAAAAAAAAAAAAGCTCAGACGCACTTGGGTGAAGTTAAATGCAAATGCAATATATGTTTGTCTGATTTTGACTAGAATTTGCCCCAGAAGAATGGAATATGGAAGCCTTGAATATATTCCTGCAGGGCTTGTATGTCACAGACTGTATAATTATGTATATCCGGGAACTGTTTACGGTATGGTGTCAATGTATTTTACTTTTTTTGGCATGGGGTCACATAATGTCATCTGACACCAGACTTAAGTGGAATTATTTATTTATCCTTACTAGATCCCCAACAAACCTAATGTAAACCAAACTGACCTAATTTATCCTAAACTCACATGTCACCTAAATGAGTTTTATTAAAACATGAAAAAAAACATTTGTTTTTAGCTTTGCTATTATGTCTAAACACACACCTGTCAGTGTAGTATAATTATGACAGATCTTGCAAGTAAAAACAGATATAAATACTGTAACTGGTCACTGTACTGTACAGACATACCAAATACTACAATAATAAATATATAATACACAGTTAAAATAAAATTTCTCATTAAGCTAATGGGTTGTTATGTCACACTGTAAAATATGATTAAATCACTGTCATGTTTTACTTAAAATATTCTTTTATCAATTTTGAAAAAGAAAAGCATTTGTACCTCTAAATTCCATCAGATGCTTTGTACTGTAATAGTTACAAAAGAAAAGAAAAGGGAACTTTCCCTTCTGCTTAAATGTGGCTAACACTATTCACTAAAGTCATGGAGAATTAGGACACAAAATCAGTGACTGACTGATATATACCACAGCCTGAATCTGCTGACAGTTCTTCTCTTGAGGAATGGGCTTCATCATTTTGAATTCCTTCATCCTTCTTTGTTTCTTCATCACAGGAATTCTGATCTGAATCTCTGTCACTGTTGTTTTCTGGAGATTCTGGGGCATCTTGTTCTTGCTCTTCCACTTCCTCTTCTTCTTCTTCTTGCTGCTGCTGTTGCTTTTGTTGCTGTTGTTGAAGAAGAAATTGATTCTGTAGTACACTTCCTACTATTGGAATAAGTGCCATGAGTTGGCATCCAACTTTCCTATCAAATTCAAGGCGTTGCTTTTCTATTTCTAAATGTTCCCTCTCAACATCCAGCAACTGCTGAAGAAGATTTGTTACTTCCGACTGCTCATGTTGTGGCCTTGTATCTGGGCTGTTTGGAAGTGAATCCTCTCTGTGACTTGATCTTCCAACAGTGGGACCCTGTAGCCGCAATCGTTTGGGCTCTTCAATGCCAGGTGTTGGCTCATCATCTTCGGCATACTTTGTCTTGTGCGAAGTAGCTGAACTACTCACTCTGTTGGTAGAAGATGGTCCCGCAGTGCCTGGTGTTGATGACGTGATAGTCAGCCCTTGCATTGGTGATGAAGCTATATAATTTCCAACTATGTCTCTGTCATCATCACACCCTGAACTGAAATGGTGAAATTTATGTATTAGTATACAATTGCTCAAATAGGAGCAGGACTGAATGAATACATATTAGTAACACACCTAATGCATTTATAAAGTATCTGGTTTTCGTCAGCTGAGGACCTGACACTGAATGATAACACTGCGTAGTGCTTTTACTTTTACGGTTAATATCAGAACTTCAGTAATGTTCCAGTTAGGAGATTATATTGTATATCTCGAATCAGATGAGTTTGTGCTATTAGTCACACACATGGTTCACTGTTGAAATACTGGTAAAAGTGAGAATTACAATATGGTCCCCTTTACACTTGACCAAAGTGAAACCTACACAACATAAGCTACTAAGATAAAGTATAAACAGAAGGAAACAAATCAGAATCAAAAATAAAAACATAATACTGAACTGTGACATTTTCACAGACAAGTATCACACCCTTCACACTGACCGAGTATTTCTAAGTCTATTCCAAAATCAATGAACATCCGAAATGAGCAGCAGTCTTAATAATACCTGGGACTGTCGTTACTGTATTTCGAGTTTATAATATCTTCCATGTCTGTAAGTTCCTTCTTTATCTCTCTTCTTGGATAACCATCCGCACCTATATATCTATGGGTTGTCATTCCATCACCAAGAATAGCATCCATTGCTTTAAAATGATACCAGTCAGGATCAGTAATTAAACCAGTGCTAAGCGTCTTCTTTATTCTGTGATATATGCACTTCAAATTTCTTATTCTTGTTGTAATCTCCTCTGGAGTCCTATTGAAACCATACTGTTGCATCATTGAGGCAAGCTGAATCATTATTGGTGCTTTTCTGTGACACGCACTCATCTGAGTCTGAATTGACGGACTACCCCACAACTGAATTAGAAGCTTCGTTTCATCTTCGCGAAAGTTTGTCGTTCGTTTCTTTTGCATCGTCATTTTTATGTAAAAATTTTGTTACGCGTTTTGACACGTTTTATAAATAAACATCACCTAAACGGCGTTCAGTAAAGCAAAACATCATGTGACAGATCACTACATTCACGAAAAAAACGCGCATCGCTTCCATGCATGGGAAGAGAAACAATTAACATACAAGCGCAACTTAATTGATTAACTTCTTCCCCCTGCTTCTATGCGTCAATTAAAGCCGCCATTACGATACATACAGCTGTTGAGCAGTGCTGCCATACGTACGGACAAATAAAATGTCCCTTCGCAAGAGCGCGTGAGAAAATAAAATGCAATATAGCAACGTTATTCAAGCATGAATCAAGTAATAGTCCTGGAAATAGGTATTGCACAATGTTTTTTAAACACCGGAATTCTAGTAATCAAGTTGCTAGACAGCAGAAAAGTTAGTAGTGTTAGGTGCGTTTGCATTGTCGAAAAGCGTCTAATTATATATCTTTCCGCCCGCCTATCTGACCACTGGTATTAATAAAAATCCCTGAAGTATGTTTTCTTTAGGGATTTTTATTTTTACCTGAATTTCACGTTCGGACGACCCGTGAGTCTGGTGGAACACAAGTACATGCCTGTGTGGACCATAAACCTACATCTAAATGTAGAATGACGCACATGTGTGATTACCAGTACGCAAAATGTTTGGAACATAGTCCCTTAAAAGCCACACAACCCTCAGGCAGTCAATAAATTCTACACTGGACCGTGCTCTGGTAAAGGTGAAGCTGTCTCTGTCTTCGCCATAAAGACGTATAGTGGGAGTAGATTGCATCATTGCTCTTGACGGAAGTGACTATTCAGTTTCACACCAGTCCACTTTATTCTCGGAGAAAGAACCCCGGTCCCCACTGAGTAGGTAGCTGGGTGGCCCCCAGAGTCATGCTGGAAATTTTAGAGAAAAGTCTCTTGCCTCTGCAGGGAATCGAACTGCAGATGGTTCACACTTAGCCTAGTCCCTCTAGTGAACAAACTACCCAGTGCCAATTGAACTGAATCCACATTTTATCACGTCGATATTTCTCAAAGATCCATTCTATCACATTCTTTTATCTATACACACACTCCCAAGGCAGGTGTGCTGCCACCATTTCAACTCTCGGTCCGTATTTTGATATCTTAATTGCCAAATTTAGATTGGTCTGCTTTCGAGAACTAACGATCAGCTTGTAACTTATTTGTTGTCACTAGACCAACCTTGCTACCATGACAAATGTTTTCATCGGGTTTGAGTCGTTACCTACTAGTCGTACTGATGCACACCGGCTCCAGTACACTTCTGTTCCAAGTGGTCTTTCCTCCTCATATTTTGCGACTAAAATTCTCTATTCGTTTCGCGGATCTTCCATGTATGTTCCACGTTTTTCTCATCTCAACTTCCGTGATATTTTCACCCTACTAATGATACAAAGAATACGCTTCCTTTAACATCTTTCTGCGTTATGGCAGAGAGTAGATCTCTAGTGTAAAGGCAGTACATGGCACCAGAACAAAAAGTCATAGAACTGCAAAATGAGTGGAATATTGGGATGTGACGCTCTGTGCTGTGGTAGAAACTTAACTCGGTTTCAGAGGATTTTGCTAAGTTTATCATCAGTGCACATAAATTGTCGCCTGAAACATGAGTACACTTTTAAAAACAACGACAGTCTGTTCTTAGTTTACCAGCAGATTATAAAGACCAAGACCTGCATACATGCAGAAAATGACTGGTGATGATGTTAGTGAAATACTGGCTGTTGTATTTCGATATATATATATATATACACACACACACACACACAAACACTGTACGCAAGAAACTTCAAAAGCGTACAGAATTCCCGATTCAGTACAACAGCTGTAACTGACAAAACAAGAGATAGAATACGAATATATTACGATGGTAAACAAACAAATTGTGGTCCATAAATAACAAATTTGTATTTTCATCAGACAATGTGTACTGTACAGGGCATTTTAACTTATTTTCAATTAATTTGTTTTATTAACTTTTACAACTGACGTGTCACAACCAAAAACTTTTATAAATGTGCCTTTATAATCATATGTGTGGTACTGCTATGTGTGAATCCTGACAACAGCGTGCGGCCGAAACATGTAACCGTTTTGAGATTAATATAGGCCTAACAGTACTATGAGATATGCAAAAATATAAGAGTATGCTGCAACCGAAAAACACTTAACTGTTGTCACAACTCAGAATACAACAGTCTTCACAGTCACCTATGCATGAAACTAAAATTTCCCACGTCATTTGTTGTAAATGGCTAAAAACACTACTGCACCGGCTGATGGGATAGAATAGTCGTTAAAGCGACTCGCTAGGAGATGGATGGTCCGGGTTTCGAACACCAATGGGAGGCGAAACTTTCCGGAGCCATCCAGACCGGCCCCCAGTCCCCCCTCACCCTCTAGCGCCGAGACTGAGAACGGGTAGAGCAATGCTTCTGCACCCCTCTGTGCCTGCATTGGCAGGTTACGGAGCGACCTTTACCTTTACACAACCATACTGTCCAAACACGCAAATGCAGTCGTTCCTTCTAGCCATGCCACCACCATCGCCCATCCATGAAAAAGAAACTTGTCGCAGGGAATATTCGGATAAAGTCTTGCCTGGTAGAGAGCAATGAAGTAGTCGGGTTTAGTAAGAACACCAAATTAATTACATTTTCAAATGGTCACTATTAGTCTCCTAATGAAAACCACTATGTTTGTTTAATTTGCTATATTACGTCCGACAGACTTCAAATCGTTGGCTTCGTCATGTCCCTGATGAGGATGATCCAAAAAGTTCTCGACCGTAATGCAGCAAAATATAACAAATGCAGTATATTACTCACATCAGACAGTGAAAGGTGCCTACTTATTCAACAACGTAACTATATATTAGTGAATATAAAAACAGTTTATATTCGGGTTTTCGCAGCAAACGTGCAGTACCGGAATATTCACTCTTCTGTAGCTGTGCTGTCAATGTTTAGAGCAACATCATTTCGCCATACATTCAGTTGGGCAAATTCCTTTACACTCGTGTACCGACAGTAACTAAGCGCCCTTTCCATTCATATTAACTTCTCGACTGTCACGAACTAAAGTTATACATTCACGTGCAAAAGAAATTCCAGCATCAAATAACGTGTGCATGCGTCGAAGAACATTACTACTTTTACATGCAGAGTGGCGCAAAGCCTCTTCACACTTCATGTTTAACACGTTTCCTTCAGTATCAAGTGATTTTTGCGCCACTCTCTACATACTTACTCGCTGAAACATGGCGTACCTCGGGGGGAGGGGGGGGGAGGGGGCGGCCGGGCTTCAGCTCCCACAAATCGAAGTTTAAAATTTACAGGTTTCGTAGACAAGCCAATATTAAATGTTTTACACGATTTATCTCTATGTCTAAATGGACCACTGAAATCAGCTGATGACTAGTACATTAGAATCAAAAATAAATAAAAAAAAAATTGCTTAGGGTGTCTTACTTGAAATTAAAAAACAAGACCATTAGGTACTCTGATTTAAGTTAGATTATAGAGTAATGGAACATGTAGTCATTTTTGTCTGGATATCAATGCAGTTGCAAAGAGTGTTATGTTACAGTTATACGTACAGCATGGCTGTTATAACATAGTTTTTAAAATCAAACATAAGATACATATATATATATATATATATATATATATATATATAT
>Ga0136643_10019342_pt1 | contig 10291 bp, 8 predicted proteins | sample TergutLab28metaG_FD_96883 | JGI IMG/M metagenome (GOLD analysis project Ga0136643, IMG submission 96883) | Labiotermes labralis P1 segment gut microbial communities from Petit-Saut dam, French Guiana - Lab288 P1 (version 3) (version 3) | ecosystem: Host-associated > Arthropoda: Insects >... | reverse complement strand
TCTTCGCAACATAACATTACACAACACAGCATGCTGCCACAACACAACGAAGCACAGAATGCACATCCATAGCAGGGCACTCTTCGCAACATAACATTACACAACATGGCATGCTGCCACAACACCCAACTTGTACAGCGAAATTATTCTGTGACTATTTCTAGTGTGACTTTAGCAAGGAATATATAGCTCCCAGATGATGGGCTTAGGACTGAAACATGTCGGAGCATTTTTAATGTTTTACTGTGTAAATTTTATAAATTTTATATACAGTATGTGCAGTGGTTGGTGTAATAATTGAGTAACTCGACAACATGCACGGTGTGACAATGACAAAAAAGTAATAAAAAATTTAAAAAATATGCACTTGTGTACTTACACTGTTCATTCAAATCAACAATAAAGTATTTCTACCTGTTTACTGGGTGTAGATACTGCAAGAACATCATCCAATTTGGATCCTACAACCATCACCTTTGCACCTTTTATAACACCTAGCTCCCTCAGAGTGCGTTCATCCTTTGCTAACCCTTTAATCATCACCTTCTGCATTGACTGAGGAACTCCTGCAAAAAACAAAAGTTAAGAAAATGCCTACAGCCCAAAAACTAAAATATACTGAAACATTCTTTCAGTTTGGAATCAGTTCAAAGAATACAAGAATATCCTAATTTTGTTCCAATTCAACAGCTAAAAGAAACAGAAAACCCTCCAAATGATAAATATCATCACAACATGATTTCCTTACATGGCAATACTGTGGCTACACACTACAGCTTACATCATTAATTCCCAAACTGTGTTCCATAGCACCTGTTGTTCTGTGGCTACATTTCTGTAATGCAGAATGGGCATTATGAATGAAAATTACAGAATTAATTCATTCAATCAATTATAAATCTAATGGTTGATTCTGTCTGCAAATTATCTTAAAATCTGTTGCAGCAGTTACATATTTCATTCTAAACACTGTAGCAGTAGTATTGGTCATCCACCTGAAACCATATGCTTTATACACATGTTTTAAGTTATATTACTGCATCTATATGGACACATTTTGGTAGCCATCAATTTAGTGGCAATATTTTTTATTAAATTCCATTATAGATGTCAGAAACTAATTAATAAACTTCCACATTAATTATAAGAATAATTGACAATGGCAATACATGATTAAAAAGGGCTGTGACAAGGTCATATAATTCTACCCAATCAGTGAATAAAAATTAAGTTGCAAGTACTTACATATTACACATGTGAGGGCAAATTAGGCCAATCATTTAACACACTGTTAATAATACCCACAATCACCATCACCATCAGACAAAAAAGAGAGGTCATCAAAGTACATAACATGAACAAAGCTATAAGAAAAAAAATGTATAATAATTCTGTTCTGAGGTTCTAACCAGTTACATAAAGCAACATAAAGCTTCGACAGGCCCTGAGGGTTCCAGGAGTTTCAGGCTTCCAGATTTCAAGACAATCGGCACACGAAGGCGATAAGGTTGTCAGCCCTATGCACCGACCGCCTTTACCCCCAGGAAATATGCCTGGTACTCATTTCTGTTAGAGGCTGAGTTGACTCCAGGGCTACAGTGCGGCCAGAAGTATTATGTCAAGGCAAAATTCCAGTGACACTATCAGGAATCAAACCTGTGACGTTCTGGCTTGTAGTGCAGTGTCTCAACCAACTGCGCCGTGTACCCTAACCAGTTTTATACGATACTCATTTTCATTTATTCTTTACTTTGCTGAATGAGTGCTCAGATTAGCATCGACTGATAAGGGTGACTAGTGAATAACAAATCAAAAAGTCTGTGAAAGAAGGCATGGCTTAATTTTTTAAGTATTCTCCTGGCAATGTATTCGTTCATTATACCAATGAATGCACAATATACTGTGCATTTAGTTCATACAATAAATGAATAAAATGATCAGAAATGCACCAAACGTACAAATTTATTTTCCTGGCATTTGCCTAAGACTGAGAAAACAACCATCTAACCACCCATTCCAAAGAAGAGGAGGACGAAGAGGTGGTGGTGGGGGCAGCAGCGGCGGTAGCAGTAGTCATGGCAGCTAGCGTATGGTTCAAAATTGTACTGCAGACCCCCTAGATACAAACCATAAGTAGTACCCACTCAACTATAATATTTGGTTATATAACAATGAACAAACATATCCAGCATGTGATGACACCTTCATAATTAGTACACACACAAACAAAATGAAATACCTATTATATCTTGCAGATGTTGTTTAAGTTGGCCAACTGTGCCATCAAGTAGAAAATTTACATCGTACTTGTTTTTGTTGTATATCACTTTGAAGTCTACACTTTCTTTTGGTGCCTCCACCTCCACTTTTGTTTGCACACAAACATCACTTTCAGCCCCAGTGTTTTCAGAATTACACTTATCACTCATGGCATCACTTTTCTCTGGCCCTGAAAAATATGAAACATAAGCAAAAATAAACATAGTAAAGTTGCAATGCACAATTTTCAGTCTGATCTATATTACATCGTTAATCATCTCTGGTGCACACAGACAAAAGTATTTACCATACCACTATATGACCTACCAGTGGTACATGCGACGTGTGACAGAACTATGCAGTTCTACAGAAAATAACAAATATGAGGATACTGTCATAACAAGAGACCAAGATAGATTTAGTTGTCCTAGTGCCAGAATAAGTTTTATGCAACATCCCTTGTAACATTATGGAATTCTTGGTCTCCGGCTCAATGGAAGAGATTTACACCCCATAAGTCAGTAAATTCCTGCACGTCCCCGTATATTATACATTCTGTGTTTAGTTCATGATGGTACTGTGACAGCTGCAAATATAACGTGTCACACGGACATTATGATTTGTCATTTCTGTACATTACCTTAACATTTAAGTATTGGCCACCCCAAAAATGCCTTGCATGGAACATGAGCAACAAGATGCTAGTGATGGTGTTACAAGAGAACTCTAAATATAACTAATTAGAATGACTTAAAAAAGCTTCAAAGCTTCAACAAAATATGGTAAAGTTCAAATACATATGAATGATACTAAGAAATCAAAATTTCAGGCATGAATAAATTAACAGCAGACTAAAGTAAATGAATTCAGTCCACAATATTTTGTCTTTCTACTGTCTACCTAAAAACACAAAGATTAAAAATCAGAGAACTATTATTTTGTCTGTTGTTGGATATGGACGTGGAATAGATGCTGAGGCTGTTAGAAAGTAAGGTGCTAAGAAATGCATTCGGGCCTAAGACCGAGTAAGTAACAGGAGAATGAATAAAACTGCATGATGAAGAGCTTCAGGTTGTATACCCCTCACCCAATGTCATTAAAGTTATCAAATTAAGGAGGATGAGGTGGGCCAATGTTATACCAGGGGCAGTCATACAGTAATGCCTCCTGTCTTTTATTTTGTTCTGTTTACAAATTGGACATGTGAACACTTCACAGAAATTCATTACTTCATGGCTGAAGGCATAGATGTTTATCACTGTAGTCTCTATGTGTGTCAACAGTCTTCTTCCACCACCCAGCCTCCTCTAAAATGGGTACCAGATCTGTTTCACTGGGGTCAAGCAGCCAGAATTTGGCACTGACCACCCACCCCCTTATAGCACCAGGTTCAAATACGGGCAGACCTACACCTTTTTCTCACCTCTGTACCTGAATGGGAAAACTTTTCCCGTAAATTACCGTCTTCTACCTTTGAACAAGACCAAGTATTCCCGCCTGGTAAAAGATACTTTCCCCCCTCTGCAGTGTCTGGGGCACAGCACTCTACGGGGCCTCATCACTGAAGTACTGGTGTTATCACAGCACTTCTAAAATGACCAAACAGGTGATAATCTGATGGTGTGAGCTCAGGACTGTAAGGTAGATGCAGCAACACTGCCCATCCAAAATCTGTGATGGCGTCTGTGGTGTGCACACTTGTTCGCAGCCTAATGTTCTCATAGTGGACACTGTAGGACAAACTTGATGACTGTGAGCATCTGTACTTCTTAGTTTTTCAAGAAAGCAGATGGAGTTCAATATCATCCCCTTTAAGCAAGAAGAATGACACCTTTCTCATCTCAGAAGACTAACCATGATTTTTCCATCTGACAGTGCACTCTTGATTCTTCTCCCTTGGAGATACCATATGGCACCATTCTATTGACTGTCACTTTGATTCAGGTTCACAAAAGGTGTTTCTGCACAAATCTATGAGCGTTTGACACACCCAACAAGCCCAAAGACCTTGGAATAGCCAAGTTGCTCAGTAATTTCCGATTCTTTGCCTCTACCCAAGAAAAGGGTAGTGCATAATTCATCTGTTGTTATGCGATGCTTGCCACATATCAGTTCATCAACCCAGTGGGTGCTGGCATCACTGCAGTACAACCATGTCCACTATGCAGTTTTTTCATGAAGTGCTACTCCTCCTCTTTCAGCTTCTTCAATCCCAACTTCACCACACACTATGAGCAAATGTTCATGAATGAAAGAATGCTTCATCATTGCTCATTGTTTCAACCACACATTTTAGAATAAAATGTGGCACTGCCATCGGTCCAGTGAAATAGTTGCGACTAACACAAAATAAGCAATAGAGTTCAAGAACTGTACTGATGTGGCAGTTCATGCCATTAAAAAGGAAGGAGATAAAAAATAGGAGGCATTACTTTTTGACTACCCTTTGCATAAACTTAGTAACTGACAGCATTGTTTGATAACACACTTAAAAAAAAAAAAGGATAGAATGTGCAGGGCATATAGCATGTATGAGGGAGAAGAGAAATGCACAAAGGATCTTTGTGAGTAAACCTGAAGGAAACAGACCACTTGGCAGACCTAGGCAAAGTGGGAAAATAGTAATCAAATGGACCTTAAAAAACAGGATGGGAGGGCATGGACTGGATCCGTCTGACTCAGGACAGGGACAGGCAGCATCATACAAACATGGCAATGAACCTTCAAGTCCCACACAATGCAGAAAACTTCTTGATTAGCTACAAATAACTTCTCAGGAATAACTCTGCCCCACAGAAATGGTTAATTAACTATGTATCAATGTCCCATTCCCAACAACAGTGCAGTTCTAACTTACAATTCAAACAAGAATGCTGTATGAGACCATACAGGGATACTCAAACAACATGTTTCAGCCTATTTCTTCAGGCCATTATCACGTCAGACTTCAAGAATATATTGCATTCAAGGTGCTTAAAAACAGAAAACTCAGTCTTTAACAGATAGTGTAACATAATCATGTAAGAACTGTCATATAAAATTCTAAAAAGATTGGAATTTAACTTGCAGTTTCTGTAAAATGACCCTGTTCCATGAGTCAGTTAAAAATACTTAACTTGGTTTCAGTATTTTCTTCCTCACAAAAGTTTAAGTTGTAACCTAAAGTTTCTTTACAGTCTGGTATCAGCTACAAAAATAAATAAAGCCAGTGACTCTGTACCTTGCTATAGCATTATTAATATTGTTCAAAATGTATACAACACATGGCACCGTCATGCAGGTACCGATTTCTGAGACTCTATAAGGCCTGATGTTAGTTGATATCACAAACAATAAGTTAATGTACACAGATGAATACACTGTAAACTATATTATAAGAATGTGACACCAGCTATTAGCTGCAGACACACTCTGTGTTCACATGCTTCATGAAACTTTCATAAACATACAGGCATCTCAGGTATCAAACTCTTCTATGAGTTGAAATCTAAGTACTCATCAGAGTCGTGCATCATCCAACTGTGATCTGTTCAGACCAATGAAGGAGGCTTTGTAAGGTCAAACATTCTCATGCCATGACAAAGTAAAGCAAAGAGTACAGACATGGCTGCAAGACTAATTAAAAGGTATTTTTAATTACAATGGTGTCAATAACATTGTAATATGATGGACTAGGCACATAAAAATGCAGGGAAATTATACCTTAAAATAGTAAGGTTTGAACACAGCTTGCTTTCTGTATTTGTATTGACCTATACCATATACTTATTCATTTAAGTCTGCTATGTATATGCACGTCCTCTGATATCATGCAATGAACTTCCGATTATAATCTGAAGAACTTCATACACCAAATAATGAATAAGATGAACAGAAATTTTAAAAACTTCTACTTAACCTAAACCCAATTAATTCTATGGCAACACTTAATCTCTGGCACTCCTTGATGTGAGTACAAACATGTATAAACCACATATAGACTACACACGCATGAATGTCTTGTATTAAAAATTATATACACCCACACTTACTCTACCCCAAGATTAATGCATACATAACTCCTTGATTTCTATTTCTGTCACAACAAATGAATGAAATATGGTTCTGATAACACAGAAAAACACAACTTTAAAGCACACAGAACAATTACACTAATAGTTGCCAACTATTATCGTTGTCTCCAAACTATGAAGTTTACATTGTATGACCAATACACCTATACCGAAAGCTAGCAGTGTTACTGTATAGGTTAAAATGAAAAACAAGGCTACCTAAATTCTCTAGAATTATGTAGATCATCACGTGCTGTAAAGAAGGCCTACCACGTCAAGAAGCCTTCGAAAACAGCTAAAAATTGTTAAGTTTCAAAAATGACCAAAAATTATTTTATTTGTTGGCAAAATAATTTACTAAGCAACATAAATTGTAAATCCGGTAACAGTGGGGTTATGTTCTATCTCTCTGCTGATTTATTCGCTAAAAACACAATTCATATTGGAATAATCTGAAGGTCCTGTACAGGGCCCAAAGAAAGTTCTGACCACAGAAATTCATAACATGCTGTCCGGTCAAATGAACTTTTGTTTGGTCTTACAAATCTAAAATGACATGCACGTTACTAAATAATAAAAAATAAAAGCTTATCTCCGACACGCAGACTTCGACATCACGAATTACAGCTATAGTAAGTGGCTATTACACTGTTCACAAAAGCAAAGGCGTTTAGAACCCATCACTTCTGAAAAATTCAGTAAATAGTTAACAATTTTCATACAAACGTACCTACCTATACACTCCATGTTGGATTACTTGCAACCATGGGTCAACTGCCAATCACTACCGAGCATGGATAAGAGCTACCAGACACGGATTATAGCCCTACCGAGGATGCGTGGTCTAACCTCGGTCGGTAAACGGTCAGGCTTCCAGGCTACGTTCATTATCATACATCCAATCCATGGTCTGACTTGCAACAGGTCAACAGCCTCTCCCAATTCGAGTTCTCCACACAGTGCGGCCATGTACTTCCTCCTTCAGTTTCCAGCACCCTCCCCTGGCCTGAAGGTCATCCAATATCTGCTTACGTCTTCTTCCTCGTCATCCAGCGCCCTCTACCTGTCCTTTTTATGGAACGTAGGGTAATTTTTTCTTCCGTTACTCTGCGTAATACTTCATATACCACTAGGCTGGTCCAACTGATCACCTTTCTCCAGCACCAGACTTCAAAATTTTTAAGGTATTTCTGATCTTTCCAAAGTGCCCTAGTTTCAGCACCAAAGGTGTGTTCCAATGCAGCATTTTATTGGTTTCTTCCTTAAATTTAAGTCCAATTTTTCCACAGCAATCCCGGATTTAATTGCACCTGTACTTCTTGCTTCTTTGTTATGTTACAAAAATAGTTCAAATATTCCACTGTCTCCAGTTTTTTATTTTTTATAATCAGCACTGGTGATGGTTGCCTTGAGATTCTCATTAGCTTAGTTGTTTTCACATTCATTTCCAATCCTTTGGTTGTAGCACAAGTTCATCTCCATATTTCATAGAGCAAATTACTTGCCCTCCTATCTTGAAGTTCCTTTTGGTGAGGTAATCTTTGCAAAGTTGGATGCATCCTTATTTAACTCCCCTTTCAACATACACACTTTTTGTCTCCCCTTCATCCAGTCGTACTTCAACACTAATACATGTACAGTTTGCTGATGAATCTTCCTTCTTGTCAGTCGATACTAGTTTCTTTTGGGATCTGCATTTATTTGGTCCAGTTTACACAGTCAAATACCTTCTGCCAGTCTATGCAGCAAGCAAGCTGTGTCCCTCATTCCTTTTTCTCTGCTGCATCATAAATGTAGGCACTGAAATTGGACAGTTAAGCTGCTCTCACACACAACACAATGTGCAAGAAGATTACTGTGCAAAAATGAGAGGATACATGCAACAGAATAAGGGACTTGCACACTGGAGGCAATCCACTCATGATATGCATTTCTGCAATGTGCAAATGTCATAAACTGTAACAAAGAAAATAACTGAATACCCATGCAAGCAAGCATTCATTACATTTTTAAATCACTTACAGTATTTTCAGCAATATATTATATTTCCTACATTAAATAAATCAATCAACAAAATGCACCACTTTTATGGAAAATCCCTAATGTCCATATTATACTGTTTTTTTTTTGTTTATTTATTAAACGTATTATAAATACATGGAATTATGCAACAGCATGTTTCTTGATTCATTTTAATCCTTCCCCCGATATATCCCACACTAGATCAAATTTGTCTTTTCTTGTATAACCACGACATACAAATTTTTAGTGTTCCTAACAAGCTCCACAAGCTTATATTTGCTGCCTCACCTGTGCTTACATAACCCAACACAGCATTGTTATGCCCTTGATACTTCCATCTTCTGTGACACAGATCATACATCTGTCGCAATAGGTTTAAAACTAAATGACTGATGACACATTGTATTGTATTGGCCCTTCGTGAACATATCGTGTGGACTTCAGTGTGCCAGGTCCCATTTGAAACCAAGGAAAGAATGGTATTGGAAGATTACTGTTTTGCCATCTTCTCTTATATAGGGTCCAGTGTGGTAAGATCCAGTCATAGAATATATGACAATGTGAATACTGCCGCAGCCATGCATCGGTTACGGCTAGGCTGTTAACAGTAAAATTAAACATAAACTTAAAAGTTAGTAATGATCACTACCCAATTCCTTGCATATAAATCAGCCTGACAAATGAATCATTAACCCTGGACTACTACACATACCTTTAAAGTTAATATTACATTCAGTAACATTTCGCTCATAAAAAGTATGTAACATTTTGAGGTTATGTCCTGTAATAAACAAGAACCATCAGTTCAAACCACTACTCATGAATGTTATTTAAAAATATTAGATCTACTGTGAAGCTTGCAAATTTCTTACAATAATTATTTGTGATGAATACAATTTATTGCAGTCACAAAGAAATATCTTACATGGTTTTTCAATTTAATACAATTTATAATTTAAAAAAAAAAAAATCAAATTTTACACATTTGGTACACGCAGGCACATGTGCACCTGCACACATTTACACATGCACACACACACCTCTCTCTCTCTGTACAGGTAACGAAAACAAAGTGATATTGAACAGCACAAAACACATAACATTTTACTTCAAGTAAATCCAGGTACAATCCAACCTTGCCTTGCCTTACTTCAAACACTGACAATTTGAAAATAATTACATACTACAATATTTTGTGTAAGTCACATCACTTTTGTTATAAAACTTAAATATTCATTGAGAATGGAGTGACTTATGAATATCAGCTCTGAGAAATTATAACTACATTTCGCATTTTTACCCAACATAACGTGGCGCAAAGAAAGTCAGTGCGTGTCTTTCAAAATCTGAATATTTCAAGAAATAACCACAAACAGAAATACAAGAAAAATTAAACTATGTTATTATGTGCATAAAGTTGTGATAAACTGTTAAACTGATGGCTGAAAAACCCAAGGTGCACTGTATTAAATTCAAAATTGTGTCAATTATTTAGTGAACTCTGTAAACATAAACTTGCTAACACAGTTATATTAAACTGTCACAGATTTACAAGCTAAGGGGTTAACAGCTGTACACCAGCATGAGCAACAGCACTTTAGAGGAATGTTGAGAAGAAAGGATGATTTAATGTAAGACTGAAATATAAAAAGAAAGAAATAAGAAATACTGAAGTCCTGAGTTGCAAATTGTTTCCTTCTCAGACTTCTGGAGCAGTAGCAGTTTCTCAGTGATGATTTTATCCAAGCCAAAACTGTGCTGCCCAGAATACATTTAATCTCAAAGGTCTGGAATCAAGTTAACAATTTCCTCTTTGGCTTCATCTGCTTGCAGCAGTTCTTCATCATCATCTTCATCTTCAGCTCCATCCTGCAAAAATTATCAGCAGTCCTATTTGGAACACATGATGTTGGCCAGTGGCATACCCAGGAGTTTTGTTCGGGGGGGGGGGGGGGGGG
>Ga0136643_10019341_pt1 | contig 10291 bp, 4 predicted proteins | sample TergutLab28metaG_FD_96883 | JGI IMG/M metagenome (GOLD analysis project Ga0136643, IMG submission 96883) | Labiotermes labralis P1 segment gut microbial communities from Petit-Saut dam, French Guiana - Lab288 P1 (version 3) (version 3) | ecosystem: Host-associated > Arthropoda: Insects >... | reverse complement strand
GGTAGCCAGTACCCTTCACACTACCTCGGAACATGGTGTATCCAGCATTAATACCGCTGATGCGCACACCTCGGCTGCCAGTAGTCGACTGAACTGACGCCACCGCCGATTTAAATGGACTCGTCCGTTTCGCTGAAAGACAAAATCTGGTTTCTGCGCGTGTGCCATCACGTTTCAAATGTCACTGGAAGGCACAAGAGGAGGAGGGAGCAAAAAGGGAAGACCTAGACTAAAGTGGATGGATGGTGCTGAATTGGACCTGAGGAATGTGGGTGTGAAAAGATGGGGGGGGGGGGGGGGAAACGGGCTTTGGATGGAACTGAACAGGCATCTCTCATGACGGAAACCCAGGCTGAAATCAAAGGGCCATACTGCTAAAGAAAAAGAAGATTGATTTAAGGAAAGAAAGGTTTTCTACTTTACCATTCGTTTAAATCAAAAGTTAAGTATAGACCTCAAGAAGGAGTCACAGTCTTAAAATGTTTCATGTAACTTCTGCTACGTAGCAAAACTACTGCAAAGACGATTTTAGTGTATAAACCCGACAAGTCAGTTTTGACTGTAATTCAGCTTAAAAACTTGAATCGTTGTTAACATCCGACTATAAGACCGAGAATTGAATCCCCATTTTTCCAGCACTGCTTACTTTTATAACTACACTTGCTCTCCTCTCACATATATATTTGTTACCAGTGTTTGATGATGGTTTTTAAACATATTAAGCCGGATCATGTGGTAAATTCTTATAATAAAACCAACTAGATGCACTAATTTCTCAAATTTATTTTCGGAATAAAACTCTACACGTTTCGGACAGTTCCTCTTTCCATCAACAGGAGTTTTTCACTGTACACACAGCAATGGTATGTGTCATACAGGTTTTCTGACAGCTTGACAGCGAGCAGGATCAGGACGGAACCAGTTCCGTCCTGAACCTGCTTGTTAAACAGATGTTACATTCGAATTATCTCATATTCGAGTACCAACATCATCGACGTTTTACAAAGCGACGGTACTTTTTCGTCTCTTGTGTGTGTTGTGTGTTGTCAGATATGTCTCTGCGAGAGGCTGATAACCCGTTCAGTGGAGACCTACCGGGTCTAACTTTGTGTGTGTGATCTAGAAACCTCAACAACAAGGTGGCCTTGGCCCAATTTGGGCTGCTGCGCCCCGAAAGACGAAGAAAAGTTGTAGATGTTAGTGAGTTCTGTTCTGCGTGTCTCCTCAGGTTTTACAGTATATTGAATATGGTTTGCGTGGTGTTGGTATGATATGGCAGGGCAGTTTTCAGTAGAGGTGTCAAGTAAAAAGCCAACTGGAATCTGCTGGGTGGTTTAAGAGGTTAAAACAAATCGATTTGATGTTTGTGTGACCGTGCATCTCTGATACAATAGTATAAACAACCAACTAGACGCAACAATAACAATTTATTAATAATTTCAATCAGCTCAACATGTTTCGGGCGATAATTTCGCCCATTCTCAGGAGCACTAGACTGTGTTTATAGCTAATGCATCGGCGATGCTGCCTGCTGGTGACAAAGATGAGGTGGACTGTCTGGTATGCAGGAGCATATGCTCCTGCATACCAGACAGTCCACCTCATACTTGTCACCAGCAGACAGCATTGCCGGTGCATTATACCACAAGCTGTAAACACAGTATAGTGCTCCTGAGGACGGGCTAAATTATCGCCCGGAACATTTTGAGCTGATTGAAATTATTAATAAACTGTTATTGTTGCATCTAGTTATAATTAAGCATATCTGCTTAATTATATCTCTTCATTTCATGTAGAGTGCAAATAACGCACAATAATACGAAATGCAAGAACAAAGATACAGAACACTTTTCTCCTCTTCAGATAAGAATCTGCTTCAAAACTGCCACTTACGAAAGACAATTAAAAATAATTTGACTTTTTTTCCCCGTTGTAGCCCCAATACTTCCAGCAAAGAATTAATTTGTACGCCAACAAGGATATGCGAATCGTTAGCAGCTAATGGACAGAACCGTCTCAGCGTGGCGGCAGACTCTCCTTGTCGAGTATAAACAAGATTGAGAGATAAGCGCTTGGGACGTTCGTATGGGCTTTCCATATGGTTAATTATACCCATATGTAAAAAGTGACTTTTTTCATGTTTCGCTTTCTAACTTTTGTACGCATATAGATCAAATAGTTTATTTAGTTTGTAAATATTAGTTGTTATTTGTGTTGTTTTGTTGTTATTTGTGTTGTTCTATGTATTGTATGTGTGTAAATGTGTCCTGTAATACTGCCACCGGGTGACAACCCAATTGCAGTTAACAAATATATCATATATCATATCAAATATAAACTCAGCCGGTCCCAGTGGCCGCGCGGTCTAAGGCGTAGGTCTAGGGCCGCTCGCCTGCTGAAATTGTGGGTTCGAATCCCACCGGGGGGCATGTCTGTCTGTTGTGTGTTGTCAGGTAGATGTCTCTGCGACGAGCTGATCACTCGTCCAGAGGAGTACTACCGAGTGTGATGTGTCGTTGTGTTGTGATCTATAACCCTCGTGAATAACGAGGTCTCGGGCCACTGGGGGGGGGGGTGGGGCTGTTGCGCCCCCCAAAAAAACATGAAGTGAAGGAGGGCTACAACGTGTATGCTAGCGTGCGAGATCCAGGTTGTCACGCTATACTGATGAAGATTTACGTTGTCTAATACGCTACCCTTGTCAACTGATCTTATTGTTTCCGACAACTCAAAGGACCCTAGTGCCTTCCTTCTCGGCGATTAGAATTCGAAGAAGAGCTTTCTTGACCTACCTGTCGTTTAGGCATACGTCACGCTGTTCGGCGAGCAGTTCGTTCTACGCGGGCCACAGTACTTCAAATGGTCGTCACCGACGGTGACAATAAAGAGAAATACATCACCGTACTTAGGATAACAATGACAGAGTGTCTGCAATGTCTGCAATACATACCCATCCTCCTTTCCTCCAGGGTTAAACAAATGGGTTACAGGGAAATTGACAACATTGACTCTGGCGTTAATCAGAAGTCTATAAGAACATAACGAACACAAATATAATTAAGAAATAAACATTACATTTTTTTTCATCTTGTGGGCGCAGATGAGAATTTCCTATGGCCATAGTTCAAAAGACAGAAGATGTTTGAAAAACTGCACATGGAAAAGTCAGTAAAAATTTCAGTACATCTGTCATAAAATTTAACGACTATGCATTGGAAACACACAAGCTGGAAGATTCGAGTCGGTGAAGTGATTGGCCACAGTGGCTCGATTACCAAAATCGTGTCCCCCCCCCCCCCAGTGTTGTATTTCATATCATACTAGCCTAACACCTGCAAGCTCCCGGGTTTGTCCAACCAGCCGTTGAAAAACAGTTCTTTTACAAATCTATCATTACGTAAGAGTTATTTATGGATATGGTCAGGAATGCCAGGAGGCAGTGACACGTTCCAAGACTCAATTTTATCGAAAACAAATTTCCATTTTTAATGTTTTGTTGACAGTGCATCGTGATATATCCGTATAATATGAACCAACAAGACGCACTATTGTCTATTAATTTATTTCAATAGTAAGCCTCTACATGTTTCGAGCAGGCTTGCTGCTCATCATCAGGAGGACCAACCCTGTATAAACAGCAACTGGTATAGTCATGCGTTTATGTTGGCTGGCTGTTGGCAGGCCTGCCAACAGCCAGTCACATATGTTGCCCTCCGAATGGGTCTTCACGTGTTGATTACAAAATGTAGGATGCAGTGGACAGAATGTGGTGTTTAGTGTTAATGTCGGAAAAAACGGCTACATCCAGTTACATCCTGAAACTGTCAGAATGGCCAGATCTGGGTAATGACATTTTCTCCACAAATTAGCACAATCACTTGAGATTTTCTGAGAAGACGCATGGATTATGGTGATAAAACAATATATGATTCGGTTGGTAACATGGTGACGGTGGTGGTGAGAAGGATGATGATTTAACTAAAAAAAACTAATTAACCTTTAGCCGCCTAACGTCAACTATAGTTGACGTACCGCACCGCTAACCTGTAAAGTTGCATTTTACATATTTATTCAACAATTATAGGTACATAATATTTTAAACATGGTTTATACTCTCCGTTTTTTTTCTTAAAAATGCAGTTTGTTTCATAATTCTAACTTGTTTGGCCCTGTATTATTCACATTTTATATACAGGGTGTGCTAAAATTAAAAAAATAATTCCGGCGCCAAATGGTTAACAGTCTTCTATTATAACCCCCACGTTCAACCCAGACAATAAGCCCAAAATCCTTTTAACTCCTTAAACGCCAAGTTAAATCCCACCTGCCATTTGCTGGCATTATTATGAGTTCACCCTACTCTCCACTTTAGCAGGATAAGGGTTAGTATGTCCAAGACAATAAGTGCTCTTACAAGTTTTCCCACCAAAATTCTGTAAGCATTTAATAAACTCACAAATATAAGTCAGCACAACAATAATTATTGGAGCAATAGGCTACACGTTTCGACCTGTTAACAGGTCATTATCAGGCCTCCAGCAGAATAAGTCTAAGGTTCTGTTAAGAAATTGGGATGCCAAAGTTCTTATAGTTGTAAAAGAATATAAAATCTGGTGCTGGATAAAATATGATACATACATTAACTATTTAAAATAGTGAAAACATGAGTAGGTATCTGACACCTAGGACAGCGTTTGTCATCATTAATCATAAGGTTCGTCATCCCTGCTGTGTTTATAATTAACCTTCTGGCGCCGGAACTATTTTTTTAATTTTAGCACATCCTGTATATAAAATGTAAATAATACAGGAACAAAATACGTTAGAGTTATGAAACAAACTGCATTAAAAAAAAAAGGAGAGTATATACCATGTTTAAAATATCCAGTACCTATATTTGTTGAATAAATATATAAAATGCAACTTTGGAGGTTAGCGGTGCGGTACGTCAACTATAGTTGACGTTAGGTGTCTAAAGGTTAAACTAGATTGGAGTGTATGTACTGTCTAACACAACTATATGATGGTAGAGATATGTATAGAATTTATTACATAAATAACAACTACATGTTTCGGCACTTTACATTGGCCATCTTCAGGTTGAAGATGGCTGATGTAAAGTGCCGAAACATGTAGTTTTTCATATGTAATAAATTCCATACATATATCTACCATCATATAGTTGTGTTAGACAAGTACATACACTCCAGTCTGGTCATCATTAAGTTCTGGACTGTGGATGCTACTGTATTTACTTACACTTATTCTGCTGGAGGCCTGATGATGACCTGTTAACAGGTCGAAACATGTAGCCTATTGCTCCAATAAATATTTGTTGTGCTGACGTATATTTGTGACTTCGTGATACTTTCTCTAAAAAAAAAAAACTGTAAGCATTTCTTACTGTCCCTCCAGAGTTACAAATCTCGTCACTATTAACCATATTCTTTCCACTGACTGTCAATATTATAAAAATACTGTAAATAACGAAGATCGAGTATGGGTTTTTGTGCTGCCAGCAAAGTGCTTACAGCGAACAGAACTTTCGATGAAGATGCTGCTTCAGAAAAACGCGAACTAAAAAATTTCAGTGAAATGTTGGGAATGTAGGTTACATGCGTGAGCGCGCTACTTCGTGCGTGTTTTGTTTGGTCCACAATGGCGGATTGTACTCGCGCGTTCCCATAATGAGTTCTCTTTACTTTTCCTCTCCTTCAGGTCAAGGGGTCCGCGACAGACATGAGCAAAACAATTTTTTTGTTTCATCCAGTCGAAACGATTCTATTAATTAGCGAAAAATGCGATATTTTATGTTCCCCAAAGAATGTGACAGCTCAAGAATTACACGTTCGCTTGTTACTCGGGTGCACTGCCATATAATCACACTGAAGATAAGCGTCGCCAACCGCAAGTGCGCGGGTAAAGCTGATGCAGTCGGGAGGGCCTTCGTTGTCCGCGAGGATTTCTAATATATTTGTAATTGGTGGCAAATGCTTTCTGCATATTCAACTTAAATTCTGTGATGTAAAAGTTTATGTACGTGTCTCTGCCGATTGACGATATTAATGTCATCATGTCAGGCACTTGGACTAACTTCGTCCTCTGTGAATAACACAAGTCCCACACTTAATAAATAAATCATAAAATGTCTCCTGTTATACGGAATACATAATGTTTAGACGATCCTGTAGACGCGCAGTCTAAGGCATGTGTCCACGCTTACTGGAAATGAGGGTTCGAATCCCGGCAGGTGCATGAATATTTGACTCTTGTGAATATTGTATGTGCTGTGAAGGTAGAGATCTCTGCGTCGGGCTGATCGCTCGTCCAGAGAGGTCCTTCCGAGTGTGTGTGTGTGTGTGTGTTTCTCACCATGTGATCAGATGCAACAATAACCTTCTACACCCAAAATGGGTAGGTGGAGGAGGTCGAGACTAAAAAAAATATAGCTTGTAATAATTTCTTAATCCTTCACCGATGATCGTAAATTACGTGATCATTTCCATTCCTTGAACTATTCCCTACCCAATGTGGATGAGATTTCAGGCGCTTTCGCAAAACTGTGAAAAGAGACTATTAGCTTCGTCATGTCTGTCTGCATGGAACAGCTTGGCTCCCATTGGACGGTTTTTTGTGAATACGTGGGTAGTTTTCGAAAATGTAGAAAAAAAATAATTTTTTTTTAAAATCTGAAAAGAAAAACGGTTACTTTACACGAAGACCAATGCAAATTTTTAATCATATCTCGCTCACTTCTTCTTAGAATGAGAAATGTTCCAGACAAAAACTGTAGAGAAAATCAAAACAAAATTTTATTACGTTATTTTTTAAAATAATTGTGCCGTTTATGAGATCATGTAGAAAACTATTGTACAGCCGGACAGTCCACAGACGACAGACAATACGGCGCATGCGTTCTGCATGCTGGATACCTAAGGCTAAAAACACACACTCAGAATATGTAATATTATTGCTTTTCCACTGCAACCATGGTTGAATGAAAGCGCCTTACTGTTACTTTATACGTATATTGCCTGTCTTGTTAACACTAGTTTGTGATAACATGTCACTAATTTACAAATTATGATACGAATATTGGTGAAATTTTGAAGAATGTGACTTAACTAATTGTTTATTGGAGATTGGGGTCTTCTGAGATGTTAACGCCATGTCGACCTTTATATAGATACCGACGTTTCGAAGGTTCGTACTACTTCCGTAATCAGAGTCAAGATATCCAAGAAGAGAAAACTGGGTAATGCAGTAACGTAATTATCAGTCACGGCAATGAAAGAAGTTTAGACACGAAGTTCATTTCGTTATCTTATCCTTTTAGTTGTTGTTAGATGTGTGGGTAGACGAAGCACAAATGTACAGTTAAAGTTTTTCCTATAAAGTCATGAAGGCACGTAAGACACAATGGAGGTACAGCTCCACACATTCTTAACTTTGGCACTAAATGGAGATAAGTGGCCAGCCTGACGCCGCGGCCGATTTACCCGTGGGAAGGCATCTCCGATACCCACTGACAGGAGACTGGGTGGGCACCCATAGCCGGTAGGTCGTTTTACAGAAGAGAAAAATCCCGCACCCGTGCCTTATTATCTGGCCCATATCCTAAACGCTATAACTACTCCTCTGAAGTACCAAGAATATTCCAAATTTTTGTCATCCTACCTTTTGTGAAAATAATAAGTGAATAAATCTATGAATGATTTTGGGTCGATTTTACAAATAAATGTAATATCACTTTACCGGAAGGCTGTTTAATGACTAATCTGTCATCTAATTTCATTATATACTCCTTCTGGACCCATAATGCAAGTATCATTTAGTGGAGAATAGACCACCTGTGAGACCTAGCCGTGGATTGGAGTTGAAAACTAAAGTGGATATTAAACCTATGATGTATATAGATTTTGTATCACACAGGTTTCCTAAGTATATGCTAATGTGACAGAAAATACAGAACAGACTAGGCTAATTTTTTATTTATATAGTAACAATAATCTTGTATGTGTATTTCATATGCAGTTGTGATTTGATGTATCTTGTATTTGGATCGAAACATAAAAGTGGATGATCTGGAACTCTTTGTAGCTTGTTTTAGCCACAAGCATATGATTCAATACATACAATCCGGTGGCAGTCTGTTGTCAACACAGTTATGAAACTTCTGGTTTCATACAACCAGGAAATGGCATGAGTAGATGGGAGATGGTCATCTTCTAAACAATGACTCTGCTCGATGCAGTTAGTGAAGTAGTAGCAAGCTGTGTCCTCGCATGTTACAGGTTTTGTTTTTTAGTTGACTACATTGTTACGAGGTAGGACCGAATGTGTCTTGGGCAGTGGGAGATACATTGTTGACGTTATTGCAGAGTTTTGCTAATGTGGCTGGATAGGCTGTACATATTTTCGAAATTATTTCTCCTTAAGTTTGTTCTTAGTTGTAACGTTGTGGACAGGATTCACCCGGATAGCAACATGTAGCACACACTTGAGAAAACGAACTCGGTTTCCATATAAGACGTCGAATATCTTGACCAACCAAGCCAGTATCAGCTCATAAGTGACGCAATTTCCCGGAGACAGTTAACCTTTTGACGCCTAATGTCAACTATAGTTGACGTACCGCATCGCTAACCTCTAAAGTTGCATTTTATATATTTATTCAACAAATATAGGTACTGAATATTTTAAACATGGTATATACTCTCCGTTTCTTTCTCTTCAAAATGCAGTTTGCTTCATAATTCTAACGTATTTGGTTTCTGTATTATTCACATTTTATATACAGAATGTGCTAAAATTAAAAAAATAATTCCGGCGCCAAAAGGTTAAGTTTCGATAAATTACGTATATTTCGTAGAATAACAATCCGTATGTCCCAAATATATCTCCGTATCTACTTGTTAAGCTGCTGTAGCCACGGTTTTTGCACTTAGTCCGCTGTTAAGTTTAGCCGTTATAGGCTAAATGGCTGGAAGTAGACGCATATTATCTTAACCAGCCGTGAGATGTAACAAAATTGAGTTTCCAATCGTGGACTGCCGGCAGGGAACGCCTATAAAAAATTGTGTGGCTGCAGATTTGAACGCAAGGAAAGAAAACCCCAGAGCTAATCAGGCGTAAGTTTGGGATTTGTGATCTTTTTATCCGAGTTAAATTAGTACCATACATCTTACTATTTATTTCAGAATTGTGATGTTCCCTGGTCTGATATATGCCATTTTTTATGCGCTTTCGCAAAATTGCGAAAAGCGACTACTTAGCTTCGTCATGTCTTATCTGTCCGTCCGTCCGAATGGAACAACTAGACTCCAACTGGACGGATTTTCATGAAATTTGATATTCGAGATTTTTTTGAAAATCTGACGGGAAAATTCAAGTGTCATTCAAATCTGAAAAGAATAACAGGTATTCTACGTGAAGACTTGTGTTAGATTTATTATAATTTCTCGCTGAATTCTTCTTAGAATGAGAAATGTTTCAGATGAAAGTTGGTATCTTTTCACCCTTTTTATAGGCCACGAAGACCCTTAGGGCAGTGTTTCTTAACCGCCGGGCCGCGGCCCGGTACCGGGCCCTGGCATCAATTATACCGGCTCGCAAGAGGTTCTCCTGGAATTTGTCATTTTAGTTTTCTAAGCAATTTTCATGAATAAATGTTTTATAGTGGAAATATCCTGAGGAGAAAAATATTCGTGAATGTGTCGAGAAACTCAGAACCATATGTTGGCCTAAGGAAACTACAATATGCTATAAGATTTCATTAGTCCAGTGATTGATAACTAATCTAAATGTAATTTTATATTTGTCAAAATGCCACACCGTATACATAAATGTACTAATACTCTTTATGATTATGCCATAATTAATTATCAATACTTATGTTAGTTTAATGTACGAACTCAAAAAAAAAACTGGAAAGGTACTGACGAGTAAATCTGTTGGGACCGGGCCCTCGTCTTATGAATAAAGAATTTACCGGGCCGCGGTCTCACAAAGGTAGAGAAACACTGCTTTACGGTGAGTAGAGGTATACTCTACTCTTTCTAGGACCTCGGCACTCTAGATGGGGGTGGGGGGTCAGACGAAAATAAAACACGTTACTTTCAATTAACTTTTTTCCAGAAGTCCTGCCATTTATGAGACAGTGTGAAAAAAAATGGCAGAGCAAGACAGGCCACAGATTACAATATACAGAGCAAGACAGGCCACAGATTACAATATACAGAGCAAGACAGGCCACAGATTACAATATACAGAGCAAGACAGGCCACAGATT
>Ga0136643_10019340_pt1 | contig 10292 bp, 5 predicted proteins | sample TergutLab28metaG_FD_96883 | JGI IMG/M metagenome (GOLD analysis project Ga0136643, IMG submission 96883) | Labiotermes labralis P1 segment gut microbial communities from Petit-Saut dam, French Guiana - Lab288 P1 (version 3) (version 3) | ecosystem: Host-associated > Arthropoda: Insects >... | reverse complement strand
CAAGCGTCCGCCACCTGTCTCTATCCTAGGCCAGCCCAATCCAGTCCATATACCCACATCCCACCTCCTGGAGATCCGTCCTAATATTATCCACCCATCTACGCCTACAGTCTCCCTGCAGTATGTAAATGTTTAAATCTGCACGATCGCCTGTTCCGTCCACATCTCCTCCATGTCTGTATTCTGACGTCAAGAGAGTTTGCTTGGCTAGGGAAATTTATTGAACTCAAAGCACTTCATCGCACTCGAGAGATACAAACGGTGTTTCAAGCACACGATCTTCCACCACAGCTGCAAACTTAGGCTACCAACATACTCTATACTAAACACTTTATTATCCAACTAATGCACAATATATAACTTGTAGACACAATTAAAATTATAAAATATTTAAAAGCGCTCCAACATGTTTCGGATCGCAGAGGATCCATCATCAGGGAGCCTTGTACAGTGCTTGGCTAAAAATTACAAGAATTGTTCTATCGTGTCCGTTGACATGGACATGGTCGGTGTTATGGCAGCATATTCTGACCCGTTGTGCGTGTGTGTATAGTTCACTATTTTTAGCCAAGCACTGTACAAGGCTCCCTGATGATGGATCCTCTGCGATCCGAAACATGTTGGAGCACTTTTAAGTATTTTATAATTTTAATTGTGTCTAGAAATTATACATTGTGCATTAGTTGGACAATAAAGTGTTTGTCATTGATGCACGGTGCAAACATGAAGATTATACTCTATACTACTGTACTTTCAGGTGGCCAGAAAATGTAGATTTATGACGATTGTGGCTGCGGAATATACTGCATGTTGCTTCTGAGAATTACAACTTTGTCGGGCGGGCAACTGAAATGACAAAATAACATATTTGTAGGAACTGGATGCGCACCTATATGGAAATTTACACTGACCACACTACTGTCAAATGTGAGGGTACAAAATGAGTCAGCACACACTTTGGGACTGCTGGGCCAACGCCTGGATTTCGATTCCTGGTAGGGACAGGGATTTCTTCTCTCGTTCCCGTGTCCAGACAGGCCCTAGGACCACCGGACCTTCTAGCCTAATGAATATAGGCTATAAATCTTCGGTTCATCTGAAGGAAAGGCTACCTCACACTTTCAAGCTCAGCAGCGAAACAGTCGATGATCCACGTCATCTAGGTTGTGACGCCGTAGTTGGGGTGAGCTGTTCCAGATGCTTTTACGGATCACAATGCCGTCATCTTCAGGGCCCAGCAGCCTCATTCTGAAGATGAAGACACTACGATTCCTTAAAAAATCGGGAACTTTCCATGTACCGACACAGCACCACATCCAAGAAGACCTGAATCTTCAGTAACGCCACGGTGAAACCGCAAAATCCTGCATAGTTAAGCAGTTACTTCCATCTGAATCTTCGCTCACGAAACAGAGGTCTCACCGTACGCAGAAATACAAATCAAATACCGCAGTAGGCTTAATGCAGAACACGGGATGAGTATATAGCTTTCTTTTAGTGTACAGTACGTGAATTGAAACATCATGGAAACCCATCCATCGCATTCGGTTAAGTCCAACATGACTTTTTTGTCCTGTTCTAATTCGGAATTTGAATAATCGGAGCGCTTTAGTTACAGGCCTAAGCCGGCAAGTCGTGCTATAATTTAAAATAGCTATTAAAAAATGTCAATATCAGGATTCCGTAAAATAATTTTATCGCTGAAGGGGGTTCCGTTGGGCTACGAAATTTGAAAAACAAACTACAGTATTTCTCCTCTTGTTTCCGAAAGTAACTGAAGTACGTAAACATTATACGCGTTTGGACTTCAATGTAGGTAGGTCAGTTACAAGGACGGTGAATGGTTAAGCCATTGCGGATCGCGGGGCGGAAGGGGACGCGGGAGTGGGAGGAGAGAAACAAACTTGTACACACCATCAAAATTCATCTCCCAGACCGATCATTTCAAAGGAAAACAGTTTCAAAACTTCAGCACAATGAGATAATGCCCTCATATCCGGCTTTATTCCGCCCAATCCTGTGCTGTCTTTGTCTTACATATAGCCTACCACCAAACGAGTCCTGCAGGGCGGCAAAAGTCAGAGTCAAACTGGAACAGGCAACTATAATAGGTGAAAACAAACACAAGAAAGATATTTAAAATAATTATTACGCTGCTTTAAGACGATGACAGATGTTATAGAGCGTCGAATGAGATGCAAGATAATAACGTACGCTGAATGGATGCGTATGTGGTAGAGAGTAGTCGTGACTTATCTGAAGGCAACACTGGAGAAGTTAAGAAACCCAGTGCACAACTTCAGGATAACTGGCGACCAAACCGAGAATTCAGCCATGTGTCTCCTTGAATACAAGTCTAGGCGTTACCGCTACCGTTGCCGTACGAAACCTTAATGTCTCATTGCTATTCAGGCCGTCAAAAAATACAAGAAACAAGATGCGGTTATGTTTTAAACGTGGAAACCTTGTAAGCACACATTACAGGGGTAGCAGTGACTAGCGTATGGTCAAAAGAGAAACTGGAAATGTCAACAAAAACTAATCAAAAAATGTCTTCACATATGAAGTCCCATCCTGGGGGTACAGCCAGGGAGTAGCGTGGACCACCCAACCTCATCTAGCGCCGAGGTTTAAGAAAGAGTAGAGATGTACCTCTACTCCTCCTTTGGGCCTTAATGGACTTTAATAAGGTAAACTCTACCGAACTTTACATATTAAGTCATGTAATTAAAAATTATAGTTACGACTGGCACAGGCCTACGTCATACCATGACCTACGTGTGCACAATTACATATACACTTCCAGTTTCCTACTGTATGCTTGCAATTAAACATAACGTACTTAGATTAGTACCCCTACTTCATGACCTCAGGAACGATATTTTCATAAAAGGTTATTTTGCGATTATTGCGACGTTACGGGAAAGTAGACGTCAACAGAGAGCGTGCAGGTAACACTTCGAAACTAAGTCTAACTTCACTCTCTGTCAGTGTTTAGTGTGTGGAACGATCCTCCACATTACTTCAACACCTAACAACAACTTTGAAGGCTGTGATGAAAAGAAAAAGCACTACCGATGCAACGGCCCGAAGTCGAATCCCGGTCGTCCATTTTGCTGCAAGTGTGGGTGTGTGCACGTATCAAAGTCTCACAGAATGACGTGATATTTTAAATCTCGAAAGTCATCTCAAAGGTAAGCCGGGATGGCTCACTCACTCAAGTGACTGGCTACGTGGTGAACAACCGGAGTTCGATTCCAGACAGAACACTAAAAATAAACAATATACCCGTACCGATCTATGGTACAGCTTCCCCGTTGCATTACGACGAAGTCTACTGGTACGGTTGACGTCGTGGAGCGCGTACAGTGAAGATAACGTCATCGCTCTCTGCCCTTCGCACTGTATCCCTTCCTGCATGCTGACGAGTGTCAGAACCGCCCAGTGCGGTTTCCTGGATTCGTGATCGCTGAGAAATAGGACTAGGACAGTCCGGTACTGAGAGATGTGGCGAAGACGGGTTCGATAACCCGGATTCTCGAATGGGCGACAGACCAGGAGATCTTGTGCGATGGATGCTTTTCCTTCTCTGTCGGCGTTGAGACGATGCTAGAAAAGCAGCTGTCAATGTCTGTACGTCAGGGGCCTTCTGCTGAGGCTCCTGAACCATCGCCAGAGCATCACTCAACTTCTTCAGGTCCGATACACTACGTAGACGTCGACGCCGCGTAGGAGGTGCAAGAGCAGGGAGGGCAGTCACTTTGTTCGCAGGAGTGAAGTCTGGTGAATGTTTTAGAATATTTTCTTCTAGAGCGGGAACTACAAGAAGGGTCTGCGAATGGGGATGGCCCTGCGGCGTGGATCCCGAGGAGGGCATTACCTGATTGCATCGAATACTTTGCCCCGTAGTTTCTGACTGCAAACTACGATGTCGGTGGTGCATGCATGCCCACAGGTTACTGCAGAAACTCGCTGCTGATGACCACTGGTGGTGGCATGGTTGTTTCGACTCCCTATTGCTGTTTACTGCGCCCACTTTATCATTTCTTACGGTTATTGATTCCGTTTCTTCTGTCCCTTCTCTGTCGACAGGAGATTCAAATGCAACGTGACAATAACTTGAGCTATGTTTGGTTCTGTTTACTCTTGGATGGGATTCAGTTGGTGTTCCTTTTCGTGTCATCAGTATTTTAAAATGCGGAATACATTTGGCATGTCCCTCAGCCGTATCACCATTCATTCGACTGTTACTCTCAGTGCTGGTCTGAGGTGGGTCACCAATGGACGGGTGTTGGTTCGTTGTGCACCACGGATATTCAGCGACAGACACACAACAACACACGTTTCGGCGACTGCCATAGCCTCCGTCTGCCGCAAATAACTGGCAATGTCCGTCACTGTGATTCACAGCTCCGTTTCGTGATACGGAGGTGGGCGGCGGTGTACCCAGGCAAAGTTTTCGTCCGATCTCTTCAGCGGGCATGGAAATGGGGTTGGGGCTTGCTCTTGAAGTGGTAGAGACAGAGGTGCCACAGCAGTAGAATACGCCAAATCTTGCATGCTCTCTGCGCCGTAAAGCTTCAGGTGGGTTGAGTTGTCCTGATGGCCCAACCGCATTGCTGCCAGACAACTGGCGGTAACTCCGAATGTATTCGTATGTGGTTACGCCCAAGAAGGAGATGTACACGTGGAAAAGACAAAGGTGTAGCAGAAGACCAGATGTTATCGCCGCAAGGATTCCCAAAGAGCTGACTACAGCAAGGAATACAGTATCTTTCACCGGAAACAAAATAATGGAGAGAAAGTTGGACTCTTCTTCAGAGGTGGTGATGTTCTTGGAATCCTCCCACAACGACAGCCACCCGGAGCCAGTATTGTAGAATACAAGCTCAGCAATACACACAGCCACCACAATCAAAGCGCCAGCAACAGCAGAAACGACACACACAACAAACGCGGCATAGTTCCGACCACCGACACAGTGGTTCAGCCACTTGCAGTGATGATCGAAATGTTCCACGCATTTGTTACAGGCACTACAGTGTTTAGTCCGAGGGCTCGAGGTCCGGATGTTACACAGGTGACAGCGACCGTTCTCAATGACATGGGCATGTTTGGATCGGTCGAACTCCGGCACGGTGATAGACACCTTGAGCAGTCGCAGCTGCGGGTCAGCAGGGTCGAGAAGGAGGGCAGTCAGGTGGGAAGACAAGTGAATCAGGAAGAGAGATGCCAACACCGCGAGGAGAGGCAAACGAAGGGTGGTCCCAAGAGCGGGGATTAGCACCAGGAAGGTGGCGGCGCCGATGCCGAGGAGTGTCAACCATCCTGCCACTTGCTGAGGGTGCAGAGGAAGCTGAAGACCGTGAACACGGCGCCACTTACGATATTCTGGTGGGGCAAGACGATTCTGGAACGAGCAGCAAGGCACAATCACTCCGGCCTCGTTCATCATTGTCGTCGCAACCGACGACGCCGCTGCTGCCGACTTAAAAGCCAGATGTCAATCGCGGTCACCATTCGGGCTGTGCACATTCACGTCACGAAGTACATTCACTATGCGTCTTCCGACCAATGTCCATATATATCACAGCAGTTAACGTGTACCCAGCCACAGCGAAGTTGCAACACGTGCCTAATACGATGTTCAATGTCGAGGGCTTTAGCAAAACATAACGTACAGAAACAGATGCTGTTAAGGCTAAATGGTAAACAATTACTTAAACATTATAATCCGTTGAATACTAAAAACGAATATATCTCAAGTGTTATTTTACTATCCGATAAACACAAACACTTGACTGGTACGAAATACGCAACGGGACGATGTCACCCAAGAAAATATCTCATTCAGAAATACCACTGTCTTCACCGCCGGTTTCGTGCGTTCAGTGATATGGTCCCTTTCCTAATGTCTCGTGTTCAGTACTTGTGGCTTTTCGATAGTCACGTGTTAGCTTATAAATTTTAAAACAGAAGAAGCAACAATACCATAACTTACAAAACTCGAGAGGGTTCATGTACTTCTAAAATAGTGCTTAAAATATACACATCACACGCATGCATTTTAAACTAATGGAAGGCTTTCACAACGCACAAATAATTTATGTAGCGCTCTTCATTTGGTTATTGACACTTCAACAACTAGCATTAGACGCGTTTAATTTTTTGGATTCTGGTAAGAGCTGCGGCCAGAACAGGCAGGACTATTAAGTAGGCTACTGTAAAATGCGAGTCAGAATTTTTTGTAAGTTTGACCAAAAATATTTATTTCCTTAACACGAATTAATAAGTTCCCTGGCAACACAGACGGACGGAAATCCTGTCACTCGTTAACGTTAACACATGGCATCAACTAACACTGCCCGTGGCACGCTACTTCGCCCTTGCATTCTCTGCACCAGTCACCATCCATCACAATAACACTTTTTTTTTTAAACCGAAACACCCCATTCTGTTCCCACAGAATCTTCCATCTGCCCCTTGTCATGACAGAAGCTGTACTGTAAGCCTGCAAGCAGTTGAAATGAGGTCACATGATCGTTCTCACGCACTATTATTACGCATGCACAGCACGCGTGGCAGCGTCGCGGTGCCATTCCGTCCCGTGCACCACTAGCTTACGCATCAATTACAATGTCATACCACCCGGCATATTCCAGGTTACCCGACAACGTTCAGCCACTCCGCGGGCCGACCGAGAAGCAACCATCCTCCTCGCACGAATACCTCTCGTTGGAATGCACAATCCATTTCGCGAAGCTTTCGTCGACTATGTTCGGCAGGAACTATCGATTTTTTGATCCGCTAGAGTTACGTTCTACCAGCTGGAGTGTGTTAACTCAAACGTGACCGCCCTCTGACGGCATTAATACGGCGCAACTGTCCATGCTTTGGTGAGCAGATTCACTTCTTACAGCAGTCGCTATAAGAGATGCCGGTCATTTCATGGAGTTCCACTTTCTGAACGTACGGGAGGAAACATGATCAACATAAGGACTCATTACAGTGAACTTTAATATGTTATTAATTCGACGTCAGAAATTAGATAGCTATCAACTTCTGCAGCATTTTAAGAGGACAAACTTGTAATGTGAAACGTCTTATTCCTATTATTAGTCTCCTCTTCTTCCTCCAGCTTCATTTGCTACATTCGTAAGGATAGCGTCTTTAAAGCCCATTCATCGGATCAAAAGACAAATTGATCCTAAAAAATTTTCCTTAGCTCTTTCTATGCTTGATATTTTCACAGGATTCTTTCCTTAGTCTATTTGTACGTTTCTACTGCAATCTGTAATTTCCAATTGCAACACGACAGGTTTCTATCCTTGTTACGTTGTGGTGTCACAATTTACGAATTACGAATGAAATTCTGACCTTCCCACGGCCTTTGGGTAAGGCTGAAATGTGCAATTTATAACACGTAAGGACCAAGCCAGCCTTCATGTGTCTCCTACTCGCTCTAGTCTTGCTACCTAGTACTGAAAGATTAGAGTTTAAAGAATTTAATAACCTCAAAATCAATTATTTAAGTGTCTAGTAGCTATAATGCTGCAGCAAAGTGTGTTTAGCGAATCACTGAACTCAGATGAGATCAAATAAAACGTAGAAAGCTATCCCTTTACAGGCCTGGACAGACCCCTAAGGCTCCGGGATTTCTAGACAATCGACGGCCAGGAGAAATCCCTGGTACTGTACTAGATGATATGTGCCTGGCACTCATTTCTGTTAGCGGCTGAGTCGACCCCAGGGCCAGAGTGCGGGCAGAAGAGTTAAGTCAATGAAAAATCCCACTGACCCCATCGGGAATCAAACCTGCGACGTTCCGGCTTGTAGCGCAGTGCCTCAACCAACTGCGCCACAGCGCTGAGATCGAAACTTGTACATGATAAGATACATATATAATATATGATGATAATTCGGGATCATCGTATATCATATGGAACTATCTTACGACATGCAAGTTGAGATTTCAACATAAATAAAAAACAAAACTAGATAATGTGTAATATCCGTATATGTTTCCCTTTGTATCTTACTGCCTTATAATGGCTCTTTATAGGTAAGCCGAAACATGTAGCTTAATATTTTTCAACTTTATTAATACACGATGATTGCTGTGATTGGCGATACTCTTCTTACCTTCGTGTATTTGTATCACAACGGGGATATCACACTCAAAAATATTCTAAACGTAGACTAAGTTCTACGAAGTTAATTAGTCAACAACAGAACTAATTACGTGCCTTGTTTATGAGTGAAAATAATTATCATGGGTCACGAAAACCTCTCAGGGACGCGAGGCGCGGCCGACAGCATATGAATATTAAAACATACTATTTAATTTAATCTTCACGTAGGTAAGGAGCCGTAGTAGGGGTGGTGCTTATCCGGATCACTATAAGCCACACCCTCCTTGTACGACAAGCAGGCCTATAGACAATGTTGTTTATTATTAGAGAAGTCCTGGGTTCGATTACCGGCCTGGAGGCATACTACGCCGTGGCTTAATATCGTCTTATTCAATCCCTCCAGACGAAAGAGGTTTCGACTGTGTTATTCCATATCTTTGACAGTTCTTCATTGGAAACATCCTCCCAGCACTACTTAACCCCTGCAGTTGAGGCAGGGAGGTAAGCAAGAACTAGATCACTGTGGGAACTTGCCAAAAGACAAAAAGTGTATGAACGTAATGACCATCCCGTTCGATCCTAGATCTGACAGTACTCTGGTGCTCCTCACACCTTACAATGGCAGGGGTGGTACAAAGCGCTTCCTGCCATGTCCTTCCAAAGCATTAGACACGACAGGCAATGTACGTACGTAAACGTAACATCGAGGCACGTTCGCGTAACCACTACTGTCACGGAAAAACAAGAAGTACTAAATAATGAGTGTGTCTGCGTTCTTGCCTTAGTTATCCGGCATGCAAATCGTACATTTTCTGCGCCATACTGTATTGTCAACTGTGGCCTGTGTGGGTGTACCATATTTTTTCACATTACCTCATAAACGGCATGCTTTTCCGAGAAAAAAACCGAATATAAAATATGTGTTTTGATATTCTCCACAATTTTTATTGGAAACATTTCTCTTTCGAAGAATAATTCTGCAAGATATACGTCTTCATCTGAAGTACTTGTTATTCTTGTCGTATTTTAATCAAACTTGAATTTTCTCAACATATTGTCGACAAATTCTCAAACAACAAATTTCATAATCCGTCCAGTGGAAGCCGAGGTCTTCCAAGCGGGCACAGGAAAATGGACAGACAGACAGGGCAATGCTACTAGTCGCTTTTCGCAAATTTGCGAATGCGCCTGAAACCTGCGAGATATAGCTGAGCATATATAACGAAATTAACTACGAAACAAACACAGAAGGAGCATATAAGCGCGCTACAAAAGGCTGAACGAATGAATTTCTCGCCTCTACTGACAACGACGTTATTTTATTGTTGACGTTTGGGTCAGAAGCAAGCAACCTGTAAACAGTAGGTATTTCGGGTCCTGAAACTTTTAGACGTCTCCGGGTCTACTAAGAGCCTGTACGTAGGCACAGTCAACGAGAAATAGTGTCTCCGCGAATATGATCTTTCTTAAAATACGCCATAATACAATACGCCCAGGCACTGTGACGAAACCGTCATCGGTGTAACAATTCCTAAAACAATTTTATTTACTTTTTATGTTTTGCTGACCGTGCATCCTGGTACTGTACAACTCTGGGTAAATGACCAACTTGACGCACAATTGCGTTATATGAAACATTCATTATTATAATCCTCTACATGTTTCGAGCAACACTGTGCTCATCTTCAGGAGGTCGAATTGTATTAATACAGCATCTGGTATCATCACACTCTGTAAGTGACCGTCCGATGTGCAGGTGTGCACACCGGACGGTCACTTACAGAGAGTACTATACCAGATGCTGTATACAATTTGACCTCCTGATGATGAGCACAGTGTTGCTCGAAACATGTAGAGGATTATAATAATAAACGTTTTATATAAAGTAATTGTGCATCAAGTTGGTCACTAACCCAGAATTTTATTTACGTTGTTACGTAACAAGTTTAGTTCAATGGCAATCAATGATCACGGTGTGAAAAGGGCAGCACAAATTTGACACATAATACAGAATACAATCAAAAGAAAACTGTGCTGCCTCAAGAAGCTGCTTGGTTCGCTTCTCTATCGTTCCAGCTCTGGGTCTCTACTCTGAAGTCGTACAGGCCTATAATGCCACGTATAATACGATCTCACACAAATGGGGGGGGGGGGGGTTTT
>Ga0136643_10019339_pt1 | contig 10292 bp, 9 predicted proteins | sample TergutLab28metaG_FD_96883 | JGI IMG/M metagenome (GOLD analysis project Ga0136643, IMG submission 96883) | Labiotermes labralis P1 segment gut microbial communities from Petit-Saut dam, French Guiana - Lab288 P1 (version 3) (version 3) | ecosystem: Host-associated > Arthropoda: Insects >... | reverse complement strand
TACAACCGGACAGGCCGCACATGACAATATGGTGCATGCGCTTTACATGTTGGACGACTAAGGTTACAAACACATACTCAGAATATGTAATACTTATTACTTTCCACTGCGACAATGGTCGCAAGAACGCGCCTCAACCTACATTTTCGGTCTTGTAGATTTTAGCATACCTGCCTGTTGCTAATGTATTCAAATACGTATTCTTAACGTCAGGAAATATGGGACATTATCTGTCAGCATTCCCAAGTTCACACGCAAATAGCGTTCGGAAAAGATAGATGTTTTATCTTCTGACCTGTAGGCGATAAAAGGTAGAAACAAAAGAGCACGAAATAACCTAATCCTAAAGTGACGGGGAGGAAGGAGGGAATTCCGAAATAAACGTGGAAGTTGCGCGTGAATGTAAAAAGTGTCAGACATTATACAGTCCAATTACACATACAAGCACAAACCAGACATCGTAAGAAAGACACGTAGTATCGCCTGGAACATTACTTTGAGTTTTTCTAGCTGTCGGCACTAGGCAAGGTAATTATGACTTGATTTCAGTAAATTATAGACTGAAGGATCTTATTTGATTCAATAGTCGAATCATAAAATGTTATGTAATAGTAATGATATTTATTAACTAACATTGTATGGTCACTTGGCGGCAGTGGTTATTTTACATATATACAAAATATAAAATTGGTTACTAATAAATTTAAGTCGGGAGGGCTATATGAGAAACATGTAGTGGCAACTTGGAATGTTGGAACCATCTCAGCATTTGCTTATAGACATGGGGAAACCAAGAAAAACCTGTGTCGATATGGCCGGTCGCAGGACCTTCCGAATACTGACTTCTAGCCAGCAGTCCGGCATCTAAAGTAAAAACAGCAATACACACATCCGTAGTACAACAAATGCACATGACAACAATACACACAAGACAACTAACAACAATACACACAAGACAACTAACAACAATACACACAAGACAACTAACAACAATACACACAAGACATCTTTCAATACAACACGTACAAACGGTAAACAACACCACGGTAAGAAAATACTGTATACAGTTTCCAGTATTTTTCCCCACACATATTGTACTCACGCTTTCACCCCAGCCCTTCACTTCTCACCACTTTACTGCTCATATAAACTTTTCCCATAAAGTCTCCTTTTTACCCCCTTCCCTACACTTCACTTCACTTCACTTCACTCCATTTCACTTCAGTACACGTTTAGATGATTTCCAACACACTTCCATCTTCCTGTAACTCACCTAACGAAACGTGGTGTACAAATCTGCAGCTTGTAAAGCCGGTACCAAATATTAAAACTACAAAAGACCCAAGTCTTGTGAAAGAATTTCAAGAAAACGTGTTATCAATTTTCGATCCAAAATATGGTCTTATTTCAGCCGGTCGATTTCAGTACCTGTACTTCAGTTAGCTATATCATTAAATCAATGACAGGTCCGATTTCCTGATTTGGGCGTGTTTTGAATTTTTCGCTGTAGTGAAGATTCCGTTCTTTTTTAACATTACTTTGCATCAATGCCTGATCTGATTCCGGTTTTTCGATGTATTGTATTGTCCACGTCTTCAACCATCTAAATGTCTGAAAAAAATTAATTTTGTATATTTGAACGCAGCAAAAAATTTTAAGCTTTTTTTGTAGAGTGATTTTGGTGACTGAAAAAAATGGTAGAAATTGTGGCCTCCCCATTCACCGCACTTCAATTCTTGCAATCGATTTGTACTTGTGAGCCAGTTTAAAGACTAAGTTGTGTAGTCATAATCCTGGCATGGCAGACGATATGGAAAAAAAAATGTTCAGAAATTTAGTGTCTGCATGTGCATGGAATAACTTTGACGTGCGATAAACAGTGCGTTTGTTACTTCTAAACCGTGACTGCGAGACAAAGTTAAACGACTCCAGCATCTTCTTGAAACATGATGAGTAATGACATGCAGTACATTAATTGAAAACGAACGCATCCCTCCTGACTGCACACTGGAATAGCAGCGTCATGTGGCAAAATATATTTATCTGTTAGACTAATGAAGCTATACGTTAGTTTGTAGAGATTCTGGACGAAAAGTTATTGTAGGTAATTTTTTTTAAGTCTTTGCAATTAAAAAACTTGACACCAAAATATGTCCTATTCCGAAATGTTGATTTTACTGTGAGTGTTCCTGAGAGTTCCTTGTTCTCGAAACGCGCTCCTGTGAACCACGCGAGTCTGTTGTAGGCTGTTTCAATTTGAGCAGCCCATGCAACTGCCACTGAAAGGAGGGTGGCCTAAAGGCGCGTTTACATGGGTCTCCCAGGTTGATCAACACGGTTGAATCAATGAAACTGAATTCAAAGGTTGAACGATACTGTTTACACAGTTCCACAAAAGTGAACGATGCAGTCGATTTCAAAATGGCGGCAAATGAATTTGTGCGTGAAGGTGTTGTTGTAATGTGTGACTGTTTAACCTTTTGACGCCTAATGTCAACTATAATGGTCGTACCGCACCGCTAACCTCTAAAGTTGCATTTTATATATTTATTCAACAAATATAGGTACTGAATATTTTAAACATGATATATACTCTCCGTTTTTTTCCCTTCAAAACGCATTTTGTTTCATAATTACAATGTATTTGGTTTCCATATTATTCACATTTTATTTACAGGGTGTGCTAAAATTAAAAAAATAATCCCGGCGCCAAAAGGTTAATGAAAGGATGTCAACAGATGTTAAGAAAAAAGAAATGAAAGTAACAATCGACATTGGTGGGTTAAGTCGTGGATAATACGACGGAACACATTGGGTGTATCAAACAAATTGTTAGTTGAATGGGCAGGCGAAGATCGAGATATGTATAAATAGCGTTTAAGGATATCTCGAGAACAGTTTTTCGAATTATTATCAAAAGTAAAACCATACATAGAGAAGCAAGACACAAACATGAGATAAAGCATATCTGCTCATGTGAAGTTGCAGATTACCTTGAGGTACCTAGCTGCTGGTGATAGTTTTGGATCCCTTGAAGCTCTCTATCGTGTACCAAGAACAACGATTTCTAAGTTTCAGCCAGGAGTGTTGAATGCCATATATCTATCATTAGAGAATTTTATCAAGGTAAGAAAGTAATTTATGTTTATATTTATAATTTATCAGTTCTTCCACATTATTTAAAATATTTAAAATATTCTAATATCCATTCCGTTTCCATATTTTACAATATATAATCTTACTGATAGTAAGGTAAATATGGATGTTATCATGACGAAAACTTATGCTTAGTGCTGTGACTTGAAAAATCAATTAGCAGATACAATTATTTAATTACATAAAAAATGTTACAACAATATAACATTAAAAATATTAATCAATGACATCATTTAATTTGGCCATAACTTGGGTTAGAATGTCCTGTACTCCCTGTTGGTGGAGTGAGTGTGCTGAATATTGGGAGGAGATTGACGAATAGCAGGATGAGGTAGCTAGAGAAGAGCTGAAGTGTCGTGTACCCTCATCTAACTGATATATTCTTTCATCCATCATTACTTGTAACTTTTGTTGACTAATCAGGGCGCTTTGCAATGGCATCTTTTTCAACTGTACAGCTAAACCTTTTCCTGAGAGATCAAATTCATCTTCCTGAGTTTTGAAATAATCAGATATTTTCCTCAACTTTTCAATAGCACATTTCACATCCTGCAAACAGCTGGCAATTGGTTGTTTCATTCCACGATTCTACTTTTGCTGTTCCTTTTCCTAGTACAAGCCTTCTACTTCCTTGTCAGACTCTACAGAATCAACAACAATCGCAGTGAAGTTGTCATCTTCTTTTTCCACTTCTTGTGCTTTATCTTGGCTGTAATTTGTTCCTGTCTCCAATTCCAACATACTGTCTTCTTTTTCTAGATCGGGCTCTTTTTGTGTTATAATCTGCAATATATTACACGAACAAATTCAATTAATGTTATTAGAATTAAATTATTATTAAAGTTAATAGACACTTACTTGGGATAACAAAACTAGATAAAGGAAAGAATCAATTTATTAGGCAAAAAATGGGACCACAGAATATAGTAAAGGAAATAAAACAGTACCAGAAAAAGTGGCTACAACATGTACAGAAGATGGACACAAACAGACTACCAAAACAAGCACTACAATATAAACCAATGGGACGAAGAAACATAGGACGACCGAGGAATAGATGGAGGAACCAAATTCATCTTGAGGGTCAAGGAACAGGAAACACGCCTAATCCTTCAGGAACATGATGATGATGATGAAAGTTAATAATAAAATAATATTAATTTAAATTATTATAAAAAGTTTCAATATGCCTTTTTATTTCAGGTCCCAACAAATGAACAAGAGTGGAAAAAAGTAACGCAACATTATTATACTCTTTGGAACTTTCCTAATTGCTGCGGTGCTATGGACGGTAAACATATTGTTATTGGCTGTCCTAGCGAAAGTGGTTCTGAATATTATAATTACAAGACAGATTACAGTGTGATTCTCCTAGCAATTGTAGACGCAAATTTCAAATTTATTTACATTGATGTTAGAACAAATGGCAGATTAAATGATGCTCTAGTTTTTTTCTAAATCAACATTTAATGAAGTTCTACAAACAAATACCCTTAATTTGCCAACAGAAGGAGTATTTGTAGGTGATGATGCATTCCCCTTAAGAAAGAACATAATGAAGCCTTACAGTTTGACATGGCCGTTGACTATAAAAGAGAGGATATTCAACTACAGATTGTCAAGAGTACGTCGTGTTTCTGAAAATGCATTTGGCATCATGGTAACAAGATTTCGGGTGTACGGAAAACCGATCCCATTGCAACTTCACAAAGTTGATCAGTTGATAAAGGCCACTTGTGTTTTACACAAATGGCTGAGGCAAAGTACTACGTTCACATTTCCTGGTGTCACCGACTGAATGCTTGATGTCGAGAGTTGGGAGGAAGGGAGAATCATACCTGGCTGTTTGCGGCAAGTGAAAGCAGAAGGAATGAAGACGCCACTTTCCTACACAGCAACAACTACAGAAGGAATGCAAGTGATATACGATACAAGTATGCTGAAATGATGTTCGTCAGAAGTTGTTCCATGACAGTGGATTATGATTTAAAGTCATTCCACACACACACACACACAGTTAATTCACAGATGGGATTATATAGTGATGAAATGTAATTCAAGAGATTTGTAGATTGTTGATGTAAAGGTACTGTTTATAATAAGTGATAGTATATGATTACTGAATATTTTGTAGTATTGCCTCAACTTTAATTAACACAATATTTAATTACCCTAGAAGTAATAGGTTTTGTTTACTTACCTCGGTTGATGATGAGTCTTGGGGTAAAAACAGAACACAAGAATAAATCAAATTGTTTGAACCGAAATAATTTAGGTATATAGATATCGTCTCGGCCAGCATCACTTTCAGATTTGAGTACTTTTGCTAGTTCAGAGGAATATTGACTACGAATTGATTTGATATTCAGTTTCGCATCCTCTTGTGTTAAATAAGGAATATTTAACTGTTTCACCAACTCCTCCAATTCTTTATCCCGAATTTTTCGGTTTCTGTAGTTTTCCGATTTTACATTCCACAAACATTCTTGATTGCGTAATCAATCGAGCACCATTTGTGTGTGATTTAAACACCATAATTAGAAAGTAGTTGACAAAATTGAGAAGCCAAATTAAAAGCACTAAACACACATCAGAACAGCTCGTTGTACACTGGGGAACAGGCCGTGACTAGCTTGTTTACACGGGTAATCTGTGGTGAGTCACCCAAAGGGAATCAACGACGCTGAACGAAAGTTAGCCATCGCCAACTTGTTCACCCGTCAACCCCGTTGATCACTTCCGTTGAAAGGAACTGTTTACACGGTTCACTTTGGTTGATTCAACCGTGTTGATCAACCTGGGGGACCCATGTAAACGCGCCTAACGCTTATCGCTAGCCCTTCCACGCGCGCTGTTCAAAACTGAGCGGATAGGTGCGTTGCAGCTGAGGATAACTTTTTCACAAATCTGTTTTAATCACAGGCAATATTGCATGACGTTAAATTTATACGTTAAATCTACAGGGTAATGTGTTTGTTATTTTATTTCACATCTTTTAAATAATCTTGTCTCTTTTTTTGTCCAATTTTCATGCAGTCATATATTCATAGCCGTTCACACCTGGAAGTATATTCATAGCCGTTCACACCTGGAAATATTTTCGCATGAAATTCTTTGATCACAAAGACATAGAAAATATTCTCCTACAGTTACGTCTACAGCTCGTAAACCACCCTGTATAATTCAGGTTATTCTTTATCTCTGAAGACTAAGTCTGAAATCTGGTGATACCGAAAGGATTAATCGCAGTTTACTTATATTTTATTCATGGTATCCGTGATTGTGTCTAAATAAATGTCGCTACCTTCGGAGGGAATCCACCAGCTTACTTCAAAGGATTAGCCTAAAAGTTGTCTAAATTAGCCTATGCTCTGCCTGGATTTGTTGTTGTTATATGTTCATATATATTGTGACACCATATAGTATGGTAGTTCGATACAAACGTTTCGGTGAAATACATTACATGTAAAATGTTCCCTTCTAACACACCTCTATAGAGAATACAGGGTGTACATTAACTACATAAAACTATTTACGTCGTTTCTATGCGTTATTAAAAGTAAATTTATCGGGTTTTATTACTGGATGAATTGACTTTCAGTATTGTATAGAGAATCTAAGACCTTCTTTGTATCATCGAGCGGTTCACTTATGCATTTTGAGGCAGTGATCGAAACATGTTGGTGATGAAATAGTCTGTGATAAGCACGTTTTAAATTCGTGCATCTGTTGCTCTTTTACGTGAATTAAAATATCCCTTCAATGCACGGATGTGGAACATTTTAAGAAACTGCCTGTATCTTCAGGGACGATTTACCTTAAAATGTCTTCCAAAAACTTTGGACCACAACGTAAATAATGAAGCTACTGAAAACATCAGCTTTCTGCATGTCTTCAGTCTCTCATCCCACATAATTTCAGTAGGCATGTTCCAAGGTACGCAGTTCTTAACGTCTTTAGTTGACTTCGACGTTTCACCAGTAGATGTCAGTATTTGTGATCGATCCGCTCTCACTTGAGGCGAGTCTCACCGTCTCTCTCTCTCTGAAGCCGATATGCGCGCCAGCTCACAAGTTCTGCTGCAACAGTGATAGGGGAAAACGTAGAGTAGGGGGGAGGGGCCTGTAACCATCCAGGAGCCTAGTAGGGGAGGGGATCCAGAGGCAAATCTGACGGAAGAGGACTCCGGGATTCCGGGCGGGACGTTTCGCTCCGCGTCGCGCCTCGTTCGTCTCATAGCGCCCCGCCACCGCCTATCGGTAAACATTTTTTTACACATCAAGAAAAACTGGCAGTTGTTTTTCTTCTTTCGTTTCAGTTGTAGTGGTGGTAGTATTAGCAGCAGCAGTAGTTGTATTACGTCAGTTGCCGGTATGTGAATTTACGTCTACGACCTGAACAATGAAGACATCGTTCCTGGTTAGTTAGTTGTGAAACATGGATGTACTACAGTTCCACTTTTCCGTCGATGACAAGTAATTTCCCTTTTTCTTTGTTTTCTTTTTTGCTTCTTCTGTTCTGTGTCTCTACCATTCTTCAACACAGACACTTTGAATATAATTTTATCGCCAAATCAACATATCTTCAGCTGTATTTACTACAAACCGTGACATACTTCCTAACATTTCGTGAAATAACTTCTGCAAGCACACCAAATAGCGTTAGAACTCAACACTAAAACTTATATAATTTCAGTGTAAACGAAGCTTCCTCTGGAAGTTCTCTGACACAGTGATGACACCACAACGATAGAGTTAACATTTATTGAACCCGTGTCCCCCTTCTTTCCAGTACAAACTTCCAACACTGTGCACCAAACCTTTGCCTTACTTCAGCTCCAGAGAGATATTTTCTGTTAAATCCAGCTTCATATTTCTTGAGACTTCCTACACAATGCCTGCACTTTAATTTTTTTCTGTGAATGGTGTCCATACACCCTTCTGGCCCTGTTCGTCGGTTCATCAAATCTGAGTCTTGTTTTTTCAGAAAGGCATCCTGTTTCACTACAGCACTTAAAGTTTTAGTAATAAGAACTAACAAAGGCCAAGTGATTATTTAAAAGTGAACACTTAACGATTAATGTATATATGTTAATCACTTATATAACTCTTCGTCAGTGTCTTTAATCCTTATTGTGATGACGTCATCAGACGAAATATAATACACTTGTCTCCTTCCACAAGACTCTGCCTGTTTCTTTATTCGATTGGCCAAATTTTGTGAAGTGGTGATGATGCAAATAAGTTGTGTACAATCAGCAAAGTGACTGGCTTATATTGTGTATGGAAATGGACGCAGACATGTAAGAAATCGGTGTTTTAGGGGGACAAACTACTCAAAGCGGTAGGAATTTTTTGCGGACGTGTTAAAACCTCAGTGGCACCTCCCATTTCGCCACACGTGTTCATTCAGCACGGTGAGTTTAAATGGCCCTTTATGTTGTGATGGATATAGTGTTCTCTGCAAGTATATGCTTGTGTGGTACGTATGTTTACCATTTATCTTTGCAGTACAGTAAGATTCGGTGAATTTACATCGCTACCGGTCATATTTGTGGTCCGGGTAGCTCAGTCGGTATAGCGACTGAGCTACGGGCTGGACGGTCCGGGATCGAATCCCGGTGGGGACGAGAATTTCCGCCCGTCCAGACCTGCACTGGGGCTCATCCAGACTCCTGTAAAATGGGTACCGGGTCTTTCCTGGCCGGGGTGTACTGCTGACCACTTATCCCCTTCTAGTGTCGCGGTCATGGAAGAATAGAACTAGAACTCTACCCTCCTTCTGGGTCACACCGGGCCAGTAACGGGATCACTTTACCTTTCTTTACGTGTCATGTTTCCATACTGATTCTACAAACTCCGGTCATTGAATGTCGCATGGATTCGTCCACTTTATAATTTGGCATACGCGTTCCTTATTTAAAGATATTAAGGATGGATTTGTGTATAAAAGACTTAAGGTGAAACAGACCTGCACAACTCAAGAATAAAAAGCAAATTAGATGCCACTTGTTATTTTATTGCACTTCTTATAGGCTCAACATGTTTCGGGCACTACTATGCCCATCATCAAGAGCTCGCGACTATGTTGTTGATTATCACATTGGTCGTTTCGTTTTTGGTTTACTGTAGGTTGGAGTTTATGTGTAGTTAGGATGGAGTGGTGTCCGGGTTGCAGGCTATAGTCTCCAACATACAGCAAACCAAGAACGAAACGACCAATGTGATAATCAACAACATAGTCGCGAGCTCTTGATGATGGGCACAGTAGTGCCCGAAACATATTGAGCCTATAAGAAGTACAATAAAATAACAAGTGGCATCTAGTTGGTTTTTTATTCTTCAGTTATCACAATGATGCACGGTCCAATAAATATCAGACCTGTACACTTTGACACATTTTGTACTACGACAAACAAATGTACAGTTATTTCACAAATTATCACAACCCTACATGTTTCGACACTGTCGTTTCATCATCAGGGCTCTTGTAATTAATACGTTAGCCAAGTTACACAACAATTTCAAATGCAGCTCTTGGTAATACAATTTAAAATTTACCAATAGTTGAATTTTTGAAATGCTTGTGTAACTTATCAAAGGCATTGACTATAAGCTCCCTGAGGATGACACGATAGTGTCGAAACATGTAGAAGTGTGATAATTTGTGAAATAATTGTGCATTTGTTGGTCATAGTACAAAATGATAAAAGATGCACGGTACATGTATTGAAATACTTAGACAAATGTTTACCTTCATTAGGTGGGGTTGTGTAAGCAGATTTATTTATAAGGAGCTGCGGAATGCACGTGTCTGGTAATGACTCTGACGTATAAGATTTTGTCAGTACAATCATTCGTCACGCCGTCAGACTTAGAAGAAACGATTTCGTTATTTTTCTCGAAAATGTTGTTTGGCCATTTTTGCTTTGATTAGGCTTAACGTTTTGGCGCCGGAATTATTTTTGTAATTTTAGCACACCCTGTATATAAAATGTGAATAATACAGGAACTAAATACGTTAGAATTATGAAACAAACTGCATTTTGAAGAGAAAAAAAAGGAGAGTATATACCGTGTTTAAAATATTCAGTACCTATATTTGTTGAATAAATATATAAAATGCAACTTTAGAGG
>Ga0136643_10019337_pt1 | contig 10293 bp, 8 predicted proteins | sample TergutLab28metaG_FD_96883 | JGI IMG/M metagenome (GOLD analysis project Ga0136643, IMG submission 96883) | Labiotermes labralis P1 segment gut microbial communities from Petit-Saut dam, French Guiana - Lab288 P1 (version 3) (version 3) | ecosystem: Host-associated > Arthropoda: Insects >... | reverse complement strand
TTTTTTTATATTTTTTGTGTGTAATAATTAGGTTGAACGTCTTGGGTTGGGGGGTGGGCGGGGAGGGGGGGGGAGGGGGGGAAGGGGAGCAGGAGGAGAAAGCAGGAGAGGAAGATGCGAGGGAATAATAATATAATAAAAAAATTCAAAGCATAATATGACAGCTTAATAACCAATTATGCACTTACTAGGTCTATAATTCATCACACAATGCCGATTACCACAAAATTTCATGTAATTTAGGTAACGTTATTCCACTGTGCTAATCAACATCGATGGTGGTGGAGCACTTGTTTGAGCACTATGCTACAAGCCAAAAGGTCGCGGGCTCGATTCCCGATGTGGATTTTGGGATTTTTCTTTGATTTAATCCTTCGGGCCTCACTACAGCCCTGGGATAGACTCAGCGTGTAGCAGAAATGAGTACAGCGTAGGGATGACAAACATTACACATTCATGTGTCGATTGTTTGTACGGGAGGCACAACCTTCTGGAGCACTAACGTCCTGTCCAGATCTATAAAGGGACAGCTTCTTATGCGTCACAGTTAGTACCTAAACTGAACTGAACTGCATCCAAAGACTTAAACTTCCATTTCTTAAATGCACAACTCAGACTCGCAACTGAAAGGAGCGTTCATGAATCTGGAAAAAGTGAGTCAAGAGAATATCCGAAGGTTTATGTTTCACAAAAGTAATAAAATTTACAGTTTCAATAATTTCTACAGTCCAGGTCCGAGACCCCTTCTGAACGGTTCGTAACATGATAAGGTTTTACGGTGACGAGTAGTTAGCACTTCGCCCAACCCCCAAACTGGTGGACCACCACTTGTCGGTTGTCCGCGACTGCTTATTCAATATATTCGCAGCTACCCTCCATACTGCAGGCTGTTCGTCCATCCGTAATCTGAGGATGCGCCATGCTGTAGTTACGGGGACCCACAGGTACAGGATAGGGACAGGTAGTGGGCACTTGTGAGTGCAATAATTAACCTTCGGGGTCCATTAAATGCGGGGAATTTATTGACTAGCTGAGAACCGGTTAGCTTCTCAAGAAGGACTCCGCGCCATGGAGTAAGTAAGTAAGTAATAAGTAAGTAATTAAGTAATTCAATAAGTAAATTTCTACAGAGTTTCATTATGCAGTAACCGTCAGCGTCACAAACCTCGTCTTGCATGCATCTTCCTGTGGGTTGAATTCGATTACGAATAAGCTAATGTATACTTCAGACGACAGTCTTTTGGCTTGTGAAACCGTTTGGGGTCCTGGGGTGTCAAACAGTTTTCGGAGGAACATGTTGACTCCATCTTCAGGGTGACGGAATTGCGTCTAAGCATCTGCCTGCCTACAGGTAAACGCTTCTTCATCGAAGTGTAGGTGTCGACCTCTCATCCTAAACACTGTAAAACCGCAGAAGAATGTCAACTGGTCAGCTGCCCTCGTGATATTCTGAAAAACTAAGTTAAATCAGTAATACTGCATGGTGTATGAATTCGCAGATTTATCTGCTCAATCCAAAAACTTCCGCTCAATGAAGCAAAGATGACCGCACGTCGGTCGAAACATGTGGCTTAATTTGAACATAATACCAACAAAACAACCGAAGCTGCCCAGACGGTAATACCAATACTTCCAGTTATTAAATTCCAGAACAACGGGATGAATAGCATAAAAGATGCAAAAAATATATAATGCGCAACGGAACAGGGGTGTGAAAATGAGTCAGGTGAAGGAGAGTAAGGAGGTATTTGGAAGGCCATTCTGTCCCTTTTCTATCCCCTTCAACTACCATCACCTCTCCCTTCACGTTTTTTTTTTTAGCTTGTGACATTTCTCAAATCCTTCAGACACGGGGTTGCTAACAGCAGCCCGGAAATGCGATGGTTTTATTGGTTTAATGAGACTGTGAACCCCTACCGCGAGATGTCTCTGATGATGCCGTCCCCTTGCTATACCGACTCAACTGTCAGTGCTTTTACTGTTACTTCTAGCTGCAGCAGCAGAAGCACTGACTTTGGTACAATTACACTCGTTTTCCGCATGCAGGGGATAAGGAATTGTCAGGGGTAGACATGAAGGGTACAACAGCGACATTACATGGACAAATAGATCAGTCCGCATTTGCGTATATAATACCCCTGCGACATGTGTATGGAAATCAACTTGAAAATATAACAGAACAAAATAGCCTATTGGCCGTAACATGGATAGTCGCCGGCCTCCCACCGAGGAGGATCGTGTTCAGTCTCAGGCCAATCCGTGTGGGATTTGTGGTGGACCAAGTGGCACTGGGACAAGTTTAACTCTGAGTACTTTAGTATTACAGTTCCATCAACGCTCCATACCCAGAATTCATCACCGATGCTATACATTAGCAACGGAGAGCGTCGTTGAATTAAACGTTAAAAAATCAGTCTTACTATAAGAGTTATGTACAGTGTTTATTCGCGAGGTCGTACAGTCGCAGAACAAACAGCTGTAGCTTCTAATGCTCCATTGTTGCTAGATGTGAACCGCAAACTGTACAGAACATTCTAGAAGCAACAACGACCGCCGCAATGAACAGGCCATCGAGAAGCAATACTGAACACAATAACAACACTTCTACTTTTGTCTCAGTTGTTTTATTGACAGTGAAGAAAAAAGGTGTGTCGTAAAGCCGTATAATTAGGTAGATGTTTACAAATGTTTGGAAGGAACCTCTTAACCCCACCCTCCTTCCAGAATGTGAAATACGAGGTTCCTCCAAAACATTGGTAAATTTATATTAATAATTGTCCAACGAGATGCAACACAAAGCAGTCTATTTATTATTCTGAAAGTTCACTGTACAACATGTTTCGGGTGTCAACCACACACACCATCAGGAGCACACAAAACTGTAACTACAGCCTCTGGTACTGGTCCCTCCAAAGTAGCCGACCTAGGTTGGCCACGTTCTCGAAAGTAGCCAAGCGAGCTTGGTCACGTTGGTGGGAGGTAGCTACACAAAAAAATATGACCAGTACCGGAGGCTGTAGTTACAGTTTTGTGTACTCCGGATGATGGGTGTAGTTGACACCCGAAACATGTACAGTGAACTTGCAGAATAATAAATAGATTGCTTTGTGTTGCATCTCGTTGGACAATTATTAATATAGATCGGCGATGCACGAAACCATAAACATAAAATTGGTAAATTTCTACCAGACTATACGGCGTCACATCCTATAATACAGTATTCCAACACAGTTTCAGATGGTTGTGTAAAATTGTGTTATTCGTAAACGTAAGTGATTTTACTGCTGTTTGAACTGCCGAATAAATGCACAATGAATAACTCAGTAATAGCCCAATGGTTTGCCGTCTATTCCTCGTGTTTAAGCTCGCGGGTGTACTCAGTTCCCATTGCTCTGGCACACAGTAAGTCGGTTCATATGATATTTTTCACTGTGTTGGTTGGTTATGTTCGATGTATAGGAAAGGCTACTGACAGAAGTCGTCACGGCCCAAGGCAGTGTGCCAACCGATGATCTACCAAATAGACTAATGTTGTGAGAGAAGTCACAGGCCTAGCGTCGTTTATTTTACCACAGTTGGAAAGCAACTGTATTCAGAAAGCGAGAATCTTCATTCCTTGAGTCCTTTTATCAGCTAAGCATGTTCTCTTGCTTTTTTAGTTACGTTGAGTTAATGGTTTGGCGGACAGAGAGGCCAGAAAAGAACATGCAGTTTTAGGTGGAAGAGCTACGGCGTACAAGGAAGGGAAACAAAACAGTGCCACCAACTGGAGATCTTTGTAAGCTGATTAAACAATCTATTTATTTATCGCTGATCCCATCGGCCACAAGGGCTAAGGTGTGGGGCCGCTGGCGCAAGCGTGGTGGGATTGAGGGTTCGAATCCTCAGACGACATGTATGTCCGTCTCTTGCGAGTCTTCTGTGTTTTCAGAAAACTCTGCGCGGACCGATCACTTGTCCAGAGGAATCCTACCAAGTATGGTGTGTCTGAGTGTGATCCAAAAACCTTAACAATGAGGAGGCGTAGGCCCAATGGGGCTGTCCAGCCGTAAACAAATAACTGCTATGTATACACAAAGAAGTATTTCATTGAATAATTTGGTAAAACTCACCAATATGATAGGTTAATGTTAAACATGTTAATTTGTAAATCACTGGCTCTCCGTTCACTTCTGGCCTATCCTCTGGTAGTCTCCGCAAGACAACGTATCAAATGGGATAAATACACAACGCTATCTAGTTTACAGGCCTACTAAACGTGGTGTCATCGCTAGGCAACCCGCAATCACCTCATGCATCAAGCGATCAGCCCGCAGCGCTACTTGTACGTTGCGTTAGGGCGGCAAATTAAACACGAGCTGCCTCGTGTCACATCCCTTAGTTTGAAGAACCGACTTTTGATAGAGACAAATTTGGGTGTCTTAACTTGTACGTGAACGATGTAAAATAGTTTTGTTCTAATTTATATTTTAATACGTTTCTCATTAGACGCAGACGATAAATATTAATAAACCTTAATAGCTAAAGAAAGTGTTCTGTATTTCAAAAACTCCAGGCACTTTTACGTGCAATATCGAAACATACCATGTATCGGCCGGTGTTCCATTGTTGAAATGTTTGCTGGCTAACGTACGGGAGTGTACCGACTAGGAGAAGCGCTGGTTACAGCCATAAGCATGCATGTTAAACATTTTAAGTCCATTGGTAACATTAAAAACCCTGCATTTCACCCAGATAGCATATTTATGCTTTTCACCTGATTCTCACAGTAAGCAGGCTAACGATCAATGGCTTAACATTAACATGTTTATCTTTAAAATGGACACGCACTCTTTTCTATGTGAACTGGGAAATGAATTATTATATCATCTATCTATCTATCTATCTATCTATCTATCTATCTGTCTGTGTATCCATCCATCCATCCATCCATCCATCCATCCATCCAACCACCCACCCACCCAGCGAGCACGAACCAGCCCATGTAAGATCCGTGGTGGACGCAGTGGCACTGGGACTAGTTTTTGTCCGGGTATTTTGGCTTTCTGTCAGTATCATGCCATCACTGCTGCACCGTCAACTGCATCTTCTGCGTTACTCTTGATAGGAAAAGTGGGCAAAGCATGGGGATTTGCCAGCAGACGTTACGATTTTTTCGGAAATAAGGGAGCATTAAGGAAAAGTATTTACACTTCACACTACATTTACACTACACGTCAATCTTCTGAAGGCTAATAAGGTGATGAATGAAAAATACTGATATTAATTACTTCGGTATACTTTATTTTTAGAGAAGTCCGACAAAGAAAAAAGACTTGCTTGAACTAATTGTAAATAACACATTTAGACGTCCTAATAATACTGGAATTATTGCTATGCGTGTATTATTGTTATTGCATTACGTAAAGCAAGCCCTTGAAACTCTCCAGCTGCTATTACCGGTGCCTTCATACGAAAGGTTGAAACCGGCTGTCCTGCTGTAATAACTAGAATTCGCCTTGAACACCAACACTAAACAACCGACACCCAGCCGAGATTCAAGCCCTGGCCAACTCCAGATTGAGAGTCACAGGTGTAGAACTATCTGCTGAGGGACGAAATCAGAAGGCAGTGACCTGCGTACAGATCACAGGCACTGCCGTGTGACGAACCCGGTCAAATCCTTACCCCTGAAATCCACTCAGTTCGTTCGAGTGGTTGTAGCGTTGACTTGTACTCGGAAGATGCCATGTTCAAACCTCGGCCGGAACACGGGCAGTCTTGACTGGTATAAACAATATATTGGCCATCTGAAGCACACAGCTTCAATTCAGCTTACCAACACACCCAGGGTTACAATTCACAAAAACTGCTTTCCGTATGGGACAATAAGTCAGTATTTAATAGACCAAATGTGGGTGCTGTAGGTGTTGGAATTTTTCCTTGTTACGTGAAGTACTCGGAAAATATGAACACATTTACAGTTATCGTGTCTGCTGGTCTTCGTGTTCTGTTTCGAACTTTGAAGGAAGTCCCGCGACAGCAGTTGCCATAAATTAGACCACAACCGCTCAGTTCTACATAATTTCCAATCCAGTATTCGTCCAATAATTTTACATTATATTTAACATTCATAGGACCTGCACCGCTAATATATTCGCAGAGTACAACCAACAAGATGCAACGTTTCACAATTTATTTATTTCTGTAAGACGCTCTACATGTTTCAGACGGGTTTTCCGTCCATCATCAGGAGCTTAAAACTGCACATACAGCGTCAGGTATTTGTCAGACCGTTACTGCTACCTGCTGCTAGCCTGGCCAGGCGCTGCCATGTGTATCAGTTGGTAGGCGAACAGATAAAGATAACGGTATCCTGGTGTGTGACGCCGTGTAATTTGGAAGAAAGGCAACAACGTATGGTAGGAATCTGCTGCCTCCACCATACGGACAAACGAGTACAAAACTATGCGGTTTCACATCCCAGAATAGCATAACCCTCACGTTCACCGCCATGAGAACTTTGAAGGTCAAGTGAATTTATTAGCTCATAATTAGGCGCACGGTTGTCGCTGGGTGACTATCGACTTGTCTCGGAACACATCACAACATGAAGTCAGCCTGCGGTAGACGCTGGTGAGTAATCGTCAATGTAGGATCGTTCTAACGCCTTTCCGTATAATCTTAGCCATATTCAATCACACCCCAGCCGTTGTCGCAGGTCATAACACGCACATGCGTAGCCATTCTACGTGACATTCACGACAGGCCTTCCGTCAGCGACACGACTCCATTCCTACGCGCAGCGTGTCGTATCTTCAGTGCCTGTCAATCAGAGCATTCAGGGTCCATGTCTGGAGCTTCTGCCATGGCCTACTCTCCATCGCGCCCACAAAACACTTTCGGTTTACAACTTAAGGACTGAGAAAGTCCTGACGAGTTCGGACAAAACGGGAAGAGAGAAAGAAATGAAAGCGAAACATGCAACGTCGGGGGAGGGGGGGGGGGAGGCAAAATGGAGGGAAATTTTTAAAAAATCCGTCCCGGGGGAGCCGAGTTGTTCCATGCGGACAAACGGGCAGATAAAATGACATGACGAAGCTAACAGTCACTTCTCGCGATTTTGCGAACACACCTGAAAACGTAAAGTTCAATTTCGTACCTCACAGGAAACACAATGTGTTTCTGTTACAAACGCCAAACCGTTAACGCTGTATGGGGCAATAATGGCTAATTACTGTCAAGATCATACAGGGCACATGTGGATAAAACGTAAGTGTTTAATGCTAACCTAGCGTTATGTACAGTAACCACTAGACGTAATGCCTGGTGTCACTTCGCCCACGTCAAACTTACCAATATTCTGTCACGCAGTGTCGACTGATATCTGTTTACTCCAAACAGACGAATTGACCCCGACGATGAAGGCAATTTGATCCTTCGGAATGTCGCTGACTACACGATTTGCCGATAGACAATGCGTAACTTCGGCGAGGATTTGCTTCTTCAGCGAAGCCGTAGTGAGAACCTCCCATCTCGGATTATTCATCTCCTTTCGTAATGTCATTTTCCGATAACAATTCCTCCGAAAGCGGTTGTGTAGTCAACTTGCGAAAACTGAAGTCCCGATCAGGGCCGCCCCAGGGTCGGGTTTAGAATCTCAGCTACAGCACTCATGTGTGAAGTTTCTGATTCACACATAACAACCTACCCACTTCTGTTCAGGGCTGCAGTCTGATGTTCTACGCTTTCGACCAACAGTACAATGTAAAGACCACCGTCCAGCCAACAATCACGGATTTGCGCCTTGATTTATCGAAGCTTCGTCATGTAAACAGCTTTTGTATTCTGAAAGTATGTTTATAAGGATGAATTCTGAAGGATGTTGAGGGAAGCGGTTGTTGCCATTTTATACTTGCCTGGAGAAACCACGATGAAGCTGCTTGGAGAGGCAGTTTCGAACTGAGCCCCTCCCGGCTCGCTGTGTCACACCCCTGTTCCTGAACGCCATAGTGGCACCCTCTCGACCCATGGCAGTGCGGAACCCAGCCTACTGTCATTCTGCCACATGATCATTTATACCTCATAACAGTCCTACTTCTTCTTCATTGTTGCCTTCTACTCGGGGGACACACGCACAGAAGGGAATGGCAATAAGTTAGTACAGAAATGTCTGCCATTCTAACCGTCACTTTTTGTTCTTCGTCTAGTGAATTTGTTTGTATCTCGGCCACAATAACGTAGCGCGGCTGTTGGCTGCAGCACGACGGTGAATGTCTATAACGATTAAGAAAGCTCATGAACCAACTGTAAAATTAATAGTGCACTGAAATTAGTTACGATTTCCTCCATCAATAAACAGAAAATATGAAAACAACACGTGCACGTACAAGCACATAGCAGTCCGCTACAGCATGTACCAACTTAATCAGCCGTTCAATTCATAGACGAAGCGTGTATAGTTCCGTTTAACACAGCACAAGTCAAACGGCAGTGACGAAAGTGTATGCTTCTTTTTCTATAAGAGGAACGTGACATTCTTCATTGTCAGAATAGAACCGAGATACCTCGCACCAGGAATGTCGAGATACGTGGCTCGGGTCTCGAATTATTTGCTATGCCGTGTTTCACGGCATTCTTTCATAAACAGACACCAGTCCTTGCGCTGGTCAGGGCGGGAACTAACCACTGTCTCACAGAGTACAATGTAACAAGACAGGCAATATAGGTACTACGTTACATTCTGGAGTGTTCGGCATCTTGTCTCTCTAACGCACATATCGATCAGTCATTTTGCTTGCAGCGAAACGAGACGAATATTAAAAGTGTCGACACAACAAGCAACAAAGAGCTATCTTTTGTGCTGAGGTCCCCATGTAATAGCGTCTGTCATTTTTATCTCATTTTAACTAAGCGCAAATTTTCTCGACAGAAAAAGTAGCCATTATAAAATTTCACAAAAATCCATCCAGTGTAGGCCAAGCTGTGCCATGCGCACAGTAAGACGGACTAGCATGACGAAGCTAACAGTACGTTCTCGCAACTTAGTGAACGCACCTAAAAAAACCATTAGGCGTGTTTCATGAGGCCGGAATGAATGTAGCAGGATTGTGATAAATGACGAAGTCATACATAATTTATTAAAATTATGGTCGAGAAACCCAAACTACATGTGAGACCTACGTACAGAAGGCACAATTAAGGTCGAAATAAAGCTTCGTAAAGTGAACTATGATGACTCAGGTCAGGGTCCAGTGAAGTGCTACTGATACATAATAATCATCATTCGGATTCCGTTGAAGCAGGCCACATCAGAGCTGATGAGCGACCAGGATCAACTTTTCGAAAAACATTGTGGACTATGTAGTCTTTAGTTGGTTTTTTTTTTGACATAAGCAATCATTCCACTAGGGCCTAGAAATCTGTTGGGGCCTGCGAGACATGAAAACACTAGAGAATGGAGAACATTACGTAACAAGAAGTTTAGCAGAATGTCCTTTTGCTGTTAATGTTAAATGAGATAAACAATTTAATTACAAATTTATCAATTAAGAAGGCTGGAGAAGAGCGACAGAATCAAAAAGCTACCTTGCACTGTAACTCCAGCTTAATTATGACAAACCACCTGCAAACAATTTAACGTGATTGCTGCCAACCGGACATTATCGACATATGCAACGCTCCGTAATGTACAGAACACCAACTGAACACTGCCGCAGTTGTATAGGACCTCACCAAGAGTCCCTCGCACAGAGCGGCATATCACTACATGTCTTCAGTCTACCATCTTGTTCATTTAATTTAACGGCTTTAATGTTACTCTACAATGCGGAATAGAATTTTTAGCTTACATTTTATGGTGGCGCTCTGACAGGCCTCTAACCGCAGCTCGTACAGCCCACAGAAACAGAAATAAAAAATTGTGACAATGCTGACAGAATAATATTTTCACAAGGACAGGAATCAATAACAGGCCTATAGACGAAAGGTTATCTGCCATATTACGTAGATTCTGCACTCAACCATTCAACTTCATGGCTTCATGCTGAATTAAGCACGGACAAAACTTTAGTTTATCTGAATGGAAGCATCACGATGTGCTTGTAACGTAATATAATATTAAATAGTGTACGTCAGCACAATCACTTTATTACAAGGTAATTATAAGGCTACATGTTTCGACTATAGGTTAGTCATCTTCAGGCCTATTTTGTCAATTGTGTCACAAGATGCTATGCACACTTTGGGATCCCACGATGGAATCCCAAGGTGTGCAGAGCATCTTGTGACACAATTGACAAAATAGGCCTGAAG
>Ga0136643_10019333_pt1 | contig 10293 bp, 11 predicted proteins | sample TergutLab28metaG_FD_96883 | JGI IMG/M metagenome (GOLD analysis project Ga0136643, IMG submission 96883) | Labiotermes labralis P1 segment gut microbial communities from Petit-Saut dam, French Guiana - Lab288 P1 (version 3) (version 3) | ecosystem: Host-associated > Arthropoda: Insects >... | reverse complement strand
TTGAAATTTTTGTATGTAACGTATTTAACATGGACTACTACCCTGACCGAGGTTTTCCGTGCTTTCCCTCGGTTGTAAGGCAAATGCTAGGGTATTCCTCTCAAAGATGGGGCACAGTCCGCACTCTTACTTCCGCCCAGAGTAGGGTAAATGGTTTGCGCTATGTATTGTTGGTGTTGATTGTTGTTGTTATATGTAATTTTGGTCTGTAAACGTGTACCACTGCCACCAGGTATACACCCAATTGCAGTTAAAATATCATCATCATCATCATCATCATCATTACAAAATGTCTACTATGTGCCAGTGAAATTCAGCATAGGGATGGTCCTACTTTACTTAAGGGCATAAAATAATTTTTAATGTACTCTTTTCACATTTACTGACCGTTCTGGTTTAAATTCAGAATTGATCTCTGCATAATGCCATCAAGCAGTTCTGAGTTCAGTGAAACCCATGGCAGTGAAAGCCATAAATGCTTTTATTCAGGACATAAATAAAACATTTCCCTATCTGCAACATTTTTGCTCCATCCTTATAAAATTAAGTGCATCTATTCATAATTATATTTGTAATATGTAACTGCAATTTGGTGTTCAGAGGTACAGGACCTGGAGTGTGCCATTAACCACCCATCTACATCTAGAACCAAGGCTAAAGAAACAGAGGAGTTAACCACTACTCCCCTCTGTGCCTTCATGACATGTTATAGTGTGAAGTGTAATTTGATTAATGCTTTGAAACTGCTTTGTGCTGCATAATTATGTTTTGTATTGAAGATTCTTACCATATGCCATAGTCTGACACTTTTTTGTGTAAGCCCAAGGGGTCAGTTTCATCTGGCACAGGCTAGTGTTGAGTAACACAGCATTTTATTCTTTCTATTATTAACCCTTTAGAAGCATAGGCTTCCTCATGGTGTAGGAAATTACCCAAAATCTGGTACACTCCAGAGTGTGGCTGCATAACCTGTGAATGAAAACATAACATAATAATATCAAGCACATACTATTAAACAGGGACCACAGTAGCACAGTGGTTAAGGAGCTGTGTTACAAATCGGAAGGTCACTGGTTCGATTCCAGATGGTGTTACTGGAATTTTTCATTGACATAATCCTTCCGATCGCACTATGGCCCTGGGGTCGACTCAGCCTCTAACAGATGAGTACCAGGAGAATTTCCTGGGGGTAAAAGCAGCTGGTGCATAATGCTGAAAACCTTACCAACATCCTGGGCCATTGTCACGTAATCTGGGAACCTTAACTTCCTGGAACCCTCTGGGCACCTTGGGCCTGTAATGGGAGTGATTTACCTTTTTTTACGTTTCATTAAACATTAAATTCATTCACAATGGGGCAATAATTAGAACCAACTGCAAAGATACATCTTTAAAATCAGTTTTATTGCTTCTATATAACGATGGTTTCAGAATCCATTCCTGGCCAACTGTGCTGGGGGAACTGCAGAAACATGGCTGCGAGATATACTGCTCCAGTAACAAAGCAATCTATATTTCCGTTCACTGAACGATCGTTGCATCAACAGAAGAAATGCCCAGCAGCTTTGTGGCATATGCCACTAACTCTCTGCAACCTTCCACGTTACGAAATTTATGTTCACAGCCATTTGCCTTTTGCAGCAGTATTTTGGGATTCACTTCACCCACCACCTTCAGAGCATCTGGAAATGAGAACAGTGCAACACTGGATAAAGGAACATCACAAAATTTCCAACATGGTACGGTCAGCGTACATTCCTGTCTGTATGTCACAGCACACATACCATAATTTACAAATATAATTCTGGGATGAACGGCTGGACTTCAATATTTGTTAACAGAGTTAGAAAAGAAATTACTGCAGTGATTGTACCACGTAGAGAAAGAATGGACAGCAAAATTATACAACATTAAATATTAAGGAAAGGGACGCATTGGGTGACCAAAAACAAGATATTTCAGCCAGATACTGGATGACATCATTAAAAAAAATGAGCTTGCAAGAAATGGGCAGGGAAGACAATAGGACAGTGTAGAAGAGATTAAAGGCTCTTCAACAATTGGCCCATGTGAAACAGAAACCAAGCTAGAGGTTGATATTTTATTCAAATGGACTTTTGCAACATTAAATTGCACGAAAGGTTTATGACTGCATTAATGACAGCTCAACTCTGGTCCATATCCTCGGCTATATGAATTCAGTCCAGACCCTACTATCCTGTTTATTTGATTCATTTTAATATTATCATCTCAACTACACCTTGATCTTCCAAGCAGTCCCTTTCTTTCAGGCATTTTGCATCTAGCAACTTTTGTGTTTTCCATTTTCTTTTACCTAGCACAGTGCTTCTCAACCTTTGCGAGACTGTGGCCCGGTAAATCCTTTTTTCAGAAGACGAGGACCCGGTCCCAACAGATTTACTCATCAGTGCCTTTCCAAATTTTTTTAAGTTCATACATTAAACTAACATAAGTATTAATAAATAATTATGGCATAATAATAAAGAGTATTAGTACAATTATGTGCATGGTGTGGCATGTTGATAAATATAAAATTACATTTAAATTAGTTATAAATTCCAGGAGAATCTCTCACGGCCCAGTATAGTTGATGCCAGGGCCCGGTACCAGGCTGCAGCCCGGCGGTTGAGAAACACTGATCTAGTAAGCAGTCTATACCAAACATTCCCACTTTTTCCCACTGCTGGTTTAATGTATAATGGGTGAAAACATTACTTGCCCTCAACAAAGTGTGACAAACAGGACAGTTAGTCCTCTGACAACCCACTGAATTTACAGGTCTGTACACTGGAAAACATTGGCTATGTTGGCTACCAATGATATATTCATGTGTGTCTCAGAAATAAGGAACCTAGGTGAAACAGACAGAACAAAATTAGAAGGTATGTGAACAGAATTGGTGAACAGCAGATACGAAAAGATAAGGAGACAAAGAATCAAAATAAATAATATATATACTTGAAAACATAGGATGAGCACAATAAGAAATATCTTATGAATTACAATGGTAAGGGAATAAAGAATAAGCAGCTGTGCAAGCAGGATTCAGTTGTTAGTAGAACAGAGATCCTTTTCCTTGACATTATTGTTTGTTTTCAATCTGATTTATTCATATGACATGCTTTATATCCTGTGCCAATGTGATGTGGGGTACGTGGTGGCACAGTTGGTTGAGTAACTGCGCTACAAGGTGGTAGGTCACGGGTTCAATTCCCAATGGGGCCATTGAAATTTTTTATTCACATAATCCTTCTGGTTGCACTATGGCCCTGGAGTCGACTCAGCCTCCAACAGGAATGAGTACCAGGAATATTTCCGGGGGGTAAAGGCAGCTGGTGTGTAGGGTTGACAACCTTACCACCTTTATGTGCCAAACATCTATAAAATCTGGGAGCCTCAACCTTCTGGAACCCTCAGGGCCTGTCCAGGCCTGTAATGGGAATGCTTTACCAATGTGCTGTAGGGAGTGATGAAAGTGAAATCTCATATGAATGTATGCAAGTATGTATGTATGTATGTAAATATGTATGTATGTATGTACACCATGTTCAGACAGATTCTGGGGCCCAACTGGCATCCTGTCTATTGGGGCAGCAGGTGGGCATGAAACTCATATCTCAGTTCTAACCTTTTCCAAGGTTAAGAATATGCATAACCATACCTTCTCTGCCCCATACATATTCATGACATGGTGTTTAATGTAGCACATGGATAACTTCACATACCTTTCAGACGTCAAGTACAAAGTACATACGACATGTAAAATGAATGAACCACATCAGCATACCAAAAATGCTGAATTATAGACCAAATAGTTGAAGACGACTTGGAAGATCTATGAAAAGATTATTAGACAAGGCTGAAACAGGTCTATAAAAGCCTAACTCAAGACATGATGATGATGATGATGACAATGATATCAAGTACACAAAAACATGAAGAACAAGACAGGCAATGTACATAAGACGGCACATTCATGTAACCACTGTTGGCGCAGAAACATAATCATGATGAGTGCAGCCACAGAAATGTAACAGTGGGTTCCATTTGCATTGTTGTCAAGCTACAAAATATTTTACACTGTTTTCAGCTACATGAATCCACTTACATCTTTATGTGGGCCTCGATAGCTCAGTTGGTATAGTGACTCGCTACCGGCTGGACGGTCCGGGGATCGAATCCCAGTGGGGGCGAGATTTTCCACACCTTTCCAGACCAGCTCTGAGGCCCACTCAGCCTCCTATACAATGAGTAGTGGGTCTTTCCTGGGGGTAAAGCGGCCGGTGTGTGGTGTTGACCACCCACCCCCATCTAGCGCCGAGGTTAATGAAAGAGTAGAGCTATATGTCTAATTCCCCTCTGGGCCTTAATGGCCTGTTCTAGGGTGAACTTTACCTTTACCTTTGCCTTTACCTACATCTTCATGTGAGGAGGCCAAGGCCCACCCAGGGCTGTAGATCCAATCGTGATGATACATCTCCATGTAATGTTCCCAATATTTTTGTTTAATCTTCACCAAATTTGGTTTTTCTTGACAGAATTTTGTAACAGTCTCCAAAATCAAATTTCATGAAAAAATGACTAGTATCAACTGAGTTGATACATATGGACAAATTGACAAACTGGCATGACAGAGCTGATAAGCACTTTTTACAAATTATGCGAATCTGCCTAACAAAATAAAAAATAATAAACTGTACAGGGGTCAGCCATGTGACTAGAAACAAAGGTGGGCTATAAACAGTCCACCATAAAATTTCATAACACATAATTATGCCCGGGGATGTCCAGCAAGATCAAAATTGATTTAGTAATACAGATATTATGCGTAAGTTTCATACCAAGCACAGTATGCTGGAAACCAGGATCAGGATCATCCAAGTGTATCAACATTGTTCCAAACAGTACCTCCAGGTGTCCATATGATACCTCCATGCAATAGTCAGGTGGGAGCGGCTTGAACATCTTCACAAGAGTCGTGATAGCTGCCTGACGAACATCATCACTTACATCGTCCAAACGCTTTATCACCTCTGCAATATTCAAAAAGTATCACTAGACATCAATAAAACTGCCAACAGAATATAGGCAAGGTTACAGCGTAACACATCTTTGAAAATTTGACAGAGTCAAAGAATCAAGTTTTCTGGACTGTGACACTGTGTCATGAGGAACTTGCCCCATGACAAAGCATCATTGACTGACTTTTGCACTCTATGTCCCTTGTCACCCTTGCTACAAGTGTTAGAGGCCAGTTGAAATGTGACGGCACACGCACAGAAACCAGATCTCGTCTTTCAGTGAAACGAACGAGTCCATTTAAATCGGAGGGGGCACCAGTTCAGTCGACTACTGGCAGCCGAGGTGTGCACATCAGCGGTAGTAATGCTGGATACACCTTGTTCCGAGGTAGTGTGAAGGGTACTGGCTACCCACTCCATTCGTCAGTTTCCACTTCACTTTTCCTTACGTGCGTCACCGTGTACCATCACATTCCAACTGGAGTCTACCTCATGCTAAAAAACAAATGTTTCATTAATATAAAACCCTCAATCCAGGGAACCCTATTGAACATGGCCTGTATATAAGTACCAAAGTTTCATAGGAACCAGTGCCCTCCCTGCTCAGGGCAGACGGGTCTTCTACCCTGAACCAAGGACAATGACCACTTCCACCAGCACTACTATTACTACAGGTTCACAATCTCTTATCCAAAACTCTTGGGGCCAGATGTTTTGGATTTTTAGAAGGTAATACAGTGCCTATACCATATATTATGTAGCATCCCCAGCGGGTCTGGGGCAGCAGCCCGTACTCAAAATGTATGAATATTCACACTAAGTGGGATACAAAAAAAACTATACATAGTATTACAGTTTATTTATATCATGTAGTAATTCTGTAGTCAAAACTTCTAGTTCTAGGAATTTTTCAGATTTTGGTATAGCAGATAATGTAAATTTGGACTAGTATTAGTAGCAGCAGCAGCAGTAATAGTATAGTAATAGACCTGTTATTGTTATGGCACTGCAACTGGACTTCATATGTTGATACACACAACACTCTAAGAACGCATTGTTTCGGTCACTGGTATCTCCATCCTTGAGCAAGAAAGATAGGAAGAAGCCTGCTCATTTGGGCTCACTAGATTGACTGTATTCTTGGAATGCTGCATTTGAATAAAATTAACAAAATCCAGACAGAGTGCCACAGCCGTTACCATCATTTTCATTGATCAAAGAACCACAACTGTGTGCATTCTGTGTTGTGACATGATGACGTCTTACAGGCACATACCAACGTTCCCATTGGTGTGAACACAGTGTTATCTGCTTGGGGGCCTTTGCATGGTTCTGAGTGACTTCCACCCAAGTAACCTTTCCTATATTCCACCCACTTCAACACTGAAAATTCAAGAATAATGTGCCTCTGAAATGTTGGTGCCCACACACAATAATACATAGTGTCACATCCTAGGAGGCTGCACATTAGACTATCAGTTCTTGTTTGATACAAAGATGATAACAACATACCAGGGTAAATTTGGTGCACCAAATCCGCAGAATGAAGGCAAGTGATTCGCAACAATCTCATCAACCGGCCCAGTGTTCGGCAGGTAATGAGGCGTGTTTTCTTGGAGAAGTCCTCAACGAGTGTCAGCAGCAGAGGTATCAGAGGCTCCAACACTGTTGCCAATGTGTCGGAGACAGTAAATGGCGATACGGAATCTGCAGAGTGTTGGAAGGTTGCATAAAGGCAGGAGATGGCAGCAGTTCTGATAGCTTCAGCTGTGCGACCAGCCCGCCACACCAAATTTGGAATGATCACATCTGCCAGACAGAAAATAGAGCTAGGATGATGTACAAGCAGTGCATTCACTTAAACTTTTGATTAATCCCTAATGACAGGAGTTAAGTTACCATTAGCTTTTTAATTAAAATATTCCTTAATTCATTCATTCCTTTGGCATGCGCAGAATGTGACGATCCTTGCCATTCTCAGGAGCTTCTTCCATTCCTCTCTGTTATGTACTTTTTCCTGCCACCCTTCTCCAACAACTAATCATCCATCCTCTATCGCCTATTCTTGTCATCTATTTCTTGGTCTACCTCTCAATCTTGTAGTTCCCAGACTCATATATAATACTCTTTTGGGAATTCTATTTTCTTCCATTCTCTGCACATGCCCAAACCAACGTAATCTATTTAACCATATTGTCTTTATCATAGTAGGTATTTAACACTTGCATAAATTTCTCTATTGATTAATATCCTCCAATTTTCTTTTCCATTGTCATATACTGGGCCTAAAATTCTTCTATACATTTTCCTGTCAAAAATGTTCAATTGCTTTCTATCTCTCTCTGTTAGTGTCCAAGTTTCTGATGCATATGTTAACGTTTTGTCTACTGTTGTGTTTTTTAAGCTTAATTTTAGAATCTTTGATACATTTTCATTTTTAAAAAATTTCTGTAGCATAAAATATGTTTCGTTAGCATTGTTTATTCTTTCTAAAATATTCCCTAACGTACAACATATTTTTTTCTTCCATATTTTATAAATTTTGTTACATATCATCAACAATTTTCAATACCATAATTTGACAGTTTCTTGGTTTTACTCAGATGGCCAATTTACAGGTCTCACTTCCACTGCTGTCTGTTGGAGAAATATTTGTTGGACATTGTATCTTCTAGCATTCACTTTTCTACACAGGAATTTTTAAAAAATTTATTTATTTATTTACTCATTTATTTTATTTACTTATTTATTACTTAGTTATGTTTCATTTAACATTGCTGTGAGTAGCTCAAACTACATACTATTGAATGATATAAAAAATCAGGAATAAATGAATTGGGGAAGATGTGACTGTGATGTGGCCACAGCATAGTTTGAGATTATATCCCATAACTTGAGGTACAATCCCATAATCTTAGGAACTATTCCATAATATCAGTTACTATCATATATGAATGTAAGTGGTCATGGCATAATTTGAAATATTACCCTATAACGACAAATTGTGTCACACTTTGAGGTACTAAACCCATAACTTGAGATACTATACAATAATTTACCTGGAGGGATTCAGGAAAAGTACAAAGCACTCATTCATGAGAGTTGATCTGTCGGCCAAGACTTGAACTGCACCCCTTCCAAATACAAAGCAGCATTGCTCCCTCTAAAGCTATAGTGTTTGGTCCAAAGTTTGGTTCCAAACTGCACCCCTTCCAAATAAGAAGCAGCAGTGCCCCCACTAAAGCCACAGTGTTTGGTCCAAACTGCACCCCTTCCAAATACGAAGCAGCAGTGCCCCCACTAAAGCCACAGTGTTTGGTCCAAACTGCACCCCTTCCAAATACGAAGCAGCACTGCTCCCACTAAACTGTGATGTTTGGACAAAATTTAAGATATGTTTTCTCGTATGATCATGTACCTTTCACTAATTTGATCATGAAAGTTCCTGACCCAGGGGCTTGTTTGAGTTCTTCACTGCAAACAATGTTACTAGACAACAGAGTGAAGATCTTCAGCTTCACTTCAGGGTCCTTCTCAGGCTTCAAGCAAGTGGCAAGAATCACACCGATGGTAGGCAGATGCAGGACAATCACAGAGCCTGGAAAACAGACTTTTGTTAATTTTCCACTGGGCAGAACACTATGGTCAAAGGTACTGTTAATTTATGGTACTGGATTTTCCTTCACCCTAACAAATAAAATGGAAAGAGCCTTAATGATGTGGAAAATGAGAAAAAATATAATGACCAACATACGAAAATGGTTATTCAAAAATAAAAATGAATAAAGAAATTTATAATAAATTTATATCTCCATATATTTTAACTGTAATTAAAATATGTAAATTGGAATGGCTTGGGCATGTTGTAAGAATGGACAGTGAAAGGATGGTACATAAGTTACTGGAAGGTGAACCAGAAGTAGGGAGTAAAGGAGGAAGACCTAGATTAGGGTGGATGGGTGTTGTTGAAATAGAAAAATAGGTGTGAAAAAGTGGAGAACAAGAGCTTTGGATAAATTGGAATGGGCGTCTGTCATGAGGGAAGAGATGGCCAAACTTAAAGGACTGTAGTACTAAAGACGAAGAAGTATTTGCCTTTAGTAGCTGATAGTTAATCGGCTGGTCTTCTTCAACACCATTTCACCAATGGACACTACACAGCGCTACCGTCCATTTCAGCACATCCTCTTATCCATGCCTAACCTTCCAACATTTTCTATCTTTTCAGGTTTTCATCCAAACATTACGTACACATTTGGTTGTACAATCATGCAAGCTCTGTGTCTACTGTCACAAGATTAAAGTCAGTATGACAAGCAATGTTTTCAATTAAGATTATAGTGTTCTGGAATTTTATATCATGTAGTTCAGTAAACAGCTACTAAGACTTCTGAGGAACATACTGCCTCCATCCTTAGGGTAGACAGAATTTAATCTAAAGGCAAAGGCAGTATGATCCTCCCAGATGTTGATACCTGCCTATCAGACAACACACCACAACACATCAAAGACTCTAATTTTAGCACTCATCTCGTGAGAACCTATAATTTCATACATTTCTAATTTTCAGGTGAGACATCCCCATTGTGTTCTAAAATCAATATACAGGGAGTCCCAGGAGGAAAGTTCAATATTCTGGGAGGTCATAGTATCGGTCATTCTAAGCAAAAATGTTTAAATGAACATGTGTCCTATTCCGAACAGTTTCTGAGATAGAGCTATTTGAATGTACAACCACAAAATTGTTGATAAGAAAGAGATATTACATGTACGTACTGTTTCTAATACCAGTATTTATTGTTCAAGTGACAGAGTTGGTACAGTTTATAATAAATGTTCGAAAATTCCACCGTCAACATCAATGCACTTTGCAACTCGTGTGAAGACATGATGTGTTGTTCGTCTGAGTGCGTCTTGATGTTCCTTTATGCAGGCGATAATATCCAGTACGTTAACGAGCAGTTCGTCTTGTGTATCCGCTCTTTTTCTGTACACTTCACTATTCATCAAAGCCCATAAACAAAAATCTAACGGGGTTAAGTCTGGAGATCTTGGTGGCCAGTTGATGGTACTGCCACAACTGATCCACCTATTAGGGAAAGTGTCATTGAGATGTTGCATCACATGTTGGGTATAATGAGAAGCGGCTCCGTCATGCTGAAAGTACATAGCAATCCGTGTAGCCAAAGGAACATCCTCTAGTTGTTTTGGTAATTCATTTTGCAGAAAGTCTAGGTAATTTCATCCTGTC
>Ga0136643_10019328_pt1 | contig 10294 bp, 6 predicted proteins | sample TergutLab28metaG_FD_96883 | JGI IMG/M metagenome (GOLD analysis project Ga0136643, IMG submission 96883) | Labiotermes labralis P1 segment gut microbial communities from Petit-Saut dam, French Guiana - Lab288 P1 (version 3) (version 3) | ecosystem: Host-associated > Arthropoda: Insects >... | reverse complement strand
GCCCCGGCGCGAATTCCGCGCACACGTCCCCTAAAAAAAATTTTTTTTCCCCCCCCCCCCCCCGTCACCTCACGAAGTTTGGGCATGGATTTTTTCCGCACCTGTATACAGACCACACATTAACATCACACAAATATAAATACCACCCCAATTAAAAAATAAATTTTGGCGCAAAAAATTTGAACTCATCCCATGTTCGTTACGGTAAAAAAAATTCAGAACCTCGTTCTTATGCTTGTTTATAAAGCCATAAGTTGTTTGACACTACAAGAAATTAAAAAAAGCAGCCGATACAATTCCTGTTGTTTCTTCAGCACGAAATACAACAGTAACAAAAGTCTGTACCTGTTACTGTACAAAACTGTTCAACTGCAGTCTTTGATGGCTTCCCGCTTTTGGTATTCGAAGCCATTCCAGTAAATGAAGGATATATTTGATATATACGAAATGTCTCGTTGCCATAGGCTTAAAATCAACACATTTGGTCCGCCATGACACAAACTTCGTTACCCATCACAGATGATACTTACCATGGATTACATATCTACCACGGGTCAAAACGGGACAGAAGTTGAACGGAACACACTATTCTTACGTTGGCAAAGAAATCTCAGTGTGCGTGATAGCCCATTCGTTTGGCTCCATGAACAGGATCATGAAGTACACTGCCATAAAAAAGGAGCACACCTCAACACAATAGAGAGATTCTATATCCACATTAAGTTTGCTAAAAACAATCATCTCAATGACCCTCAGACGATACTCCCCAAAGCCATCATTGATACCATCATAAAGAACGACCGACCATTAAACCCAGCCACTGCCAAACCCCCTCAACCCCACTGTAGACATTCCTCAGCACCCTAAGACAAGGACAAAGCCATTTACATGAAACATAACAGCAGACCGACCTCCACCCTACGAGCCACAGACAAACCACAACCAACGCGGAGCTAGAGAACATTTAGCACTAGTTTTATAATCACCGACATTCATATATCGTGACTCTATTCAGTGATAATTCTGGTACACACATACAACGCTTATACAAGAAGGAAGAATAAGTGACATTATCTAAAAGGATAGGCTACAATCCGAGCTAATAATAATCACCTGTGCCTGCATCCACACACCCAGCTCTTGGTAATCCGGGAAGACGACCAATCGCGTGCCATTATTTCACACACCACACGGTACAACGAACACTTCGACTCTCAAAACTGTGAGTATACAACTTTATATCTTCCACTTTATACATGTGCTGCATAATAACGATATTTGAACACGAGCACTAAAAGGCTACCCTATATTCTCCACAGGTAGTACCACACTATGAATGACTCAAACTAACACGCGCTGAATGACCAGCTAACAATAACAAATCACATAGCCGTGCATCTAAGGATGGTCCTACCGCCCTCCTCGAAGGTCAGCACTAATTCGCACTTAGACGGAGGACCACCTGAAGCCCTATACTCAGAACATTCAACGGTTACACACAACTCAACAGTACCAGAAGAGCAACATTAAGCCTAGCCCTTCAGTTCACCTTACTTTAGTTATTTATTCCAGTTGTTTATTTGCCCTTTTATTATTCCTTACATTACTTCTCATTCCCTCCTTGCTTCCGTCCCGACCCATATTTGGCTTAACTTATGATACTGAACAGACTAATTGTAAAGGTTTGAACTAATTTATTATAGCATTGAATGTAATAAAAAAATTGAACAGATTAAGGAACCAACTATACTAAAGAAACCACATTTTTTTACAATATTGCACACTGTGTATATATTTGGATAGGCATATGTGTACATATAATTTCTACATACATAATATGATAACTATATTAGCATAAACATAATATAGAATAGCTGCATCCCCACGTACCCACACCTCCCAACCTCCAAACACATACGAGATCTCGTACCCACCTCACCTCCCACCCCCCCACTATATACAGCACATAATAAATCTAGTATAACTGTTTACTAAGTATTTCATGTACAACCTGAAGATGGCCATTGTCAAGCAACGAAACATGTAGTTGTACCTTATGTAATGTATTATTTACATACCTCTACCAACAAATAAAGTTGTGTTAGACAAGTACATACACTCCATTCTAGTTAATCTAATAACACAACGGGGATGACAAACCTCATGACTATGATGTGCCGCAACATGTTTTAGTAGCGTTGATATGTAACTTCCTAGGGTCATGCTACATAGCACAGATTATCTACATAATTTTATAACTCACCGCCAGGAAAAGGCTTTAACAGGCATTGAGTTAAGGCTGCTACAGAAAAGCACGTCCGCAGGGGAACGAAGCTAATGGCGGTGTAGTTGACGTACTAATGTATCCACGGAGTACGAAATCTGTACAATGCAATCTGTGGCTACGTCAGGGTTTCTACTCTGCGTAATGAGAAGTTACTGTGATAAACTGCATCGTACATACTTTATTTTGAAAACGTGGTTGTGATAAGCCTTGATGTTCAATTACTCTAAACAACGCTAGCACCAGTGTTAATTAGTAACTCCTGTTGCAGATATATGTCAATGTTTGTGGTAAAGTTGAACTCATTGTGAAATATGAAATCGTTTCATGAAGAACAAGTTTCTCCCTTTGTTTCTTGTTTAGTGCCCGCAAATGTGATGTTACTAAATATTCAAATGTAATATTTACGTCTATCGTAAACAGAAGAATGTGAAGAGACTGAGACTTATGTCTTATTGGTACTGCAAGTAATGTGACTGGCTCGACTTAGAGATTTTCGCTGTTGTGGGATGTAGCACATATGTCGGTAGGCAGCTCCTGACGTTTCGGAATCACATATCAGTCACATGTCAAGTAGTACAGTGGCAGAAGTTAAAGATACTACGGCACTTCTGAAACTCTTTAGGCTCGTATACCATCTGAAAAAGGCCATTTATTAAAAGTGTTAATCACACGAGTTTGGATGTTCTCACAGTTGTGTCACTGCCCTTATACTGCTTGGCCCTGCAGATGGAAACATAACGCTCAACCGAAATGTCGGTAATTATTTGTAGTTGACTTAGCGTAAGATCAAAGAAGGCTTGTATCGTTAAAGTCAGAGATGTTTTAGCAGACTAATATATTCTCAATATATCTTCTCAATATTAATATTTGTGATAAGAAACAAACATTTATTTTATACAAATAATCAGATCCACAGTATTCACACAAGATTTAAAACCAACTTACATCCACGCACGGGTAACCTAACAAAATTCCAAAAGGGAGTGTACTACTCAGCAATTAAAATTTTTAACAACCTTCCTCACAATACCAAAGACTTAGCTAATGAGATAGTACTGTTTCGGAATGCTTTAAGGAGATTTTTCCCCTAAATTCCTTTTATAATAGTGAAGAATATTTTAATCATCAGATATAATCCATTGAAAACGGAATTGAAAATTGGTTTTAGGTGTTCTATTATTGTATTTTTTTATTTATTGCCAAAATTCTTCCAACACTATGTATATTATATTAGATAGTATGTATGTGACTATGTCTATACCCACAGGATTGTATCCTAATTTGGATTTATAGAATGCAAATAAATTACATTACAATATACGGCTGACAATAATACACCACGGGTAATGTGTCTTTCTCGGGGGATATGGTGGTTTGGCGTTTTGGTGACTATCCACAACCTTTATCGTCGTGGTTGCTAATCGGGCTATATCTCCACGTCCTCTCTGTTCCTGCATAGGCTTGTCATGTAATGACATGTTCACACTACTTCAGACTGTTGGTTATTTTTTACGCCGGACAGAATTTTGCAAATGTTTGACACTTTGATACGGAGCAGCAGTCTGAGGTTTGCATCCCCGTTGTGTGTTTAAACTATATGGTGAGGTAAATTCAGTCAAAAACACAACTATGAATGTATAAATATATATACACACAATCCGGAGTATACAAACTGAAGTGCCCCGATTGCAATATGGCGTATGTGGGTCAAACTGGGAAAGTTTCTAATTAAGGTTCAAGGAACACAAAAATGCATTCAAGACAGTCACACTTCAAACTTTGCAAAACACCTTAATGAACAAGCACACTCATTCGGATCCATCCGCAACACAATGCAAATATTACAACGGCAAAACAAAGGGTCACATCTCAACACAATAGTGCGTTTTTACATTTACTCAGAATATTTGAACAATAGCCACTTAAACGACGAACACCCCATACACGTATTCCCCAACATAATCTTTTAAGCTCTTCTAGAACCCTACCAGCCGTAAAAACCCCTCACACCCACACTCCAGAGCTACCACACCAAATACCCAACACAAGACCTACCCAAAACGAGTAAGATAACAGATACACATCAGTACAAGAAGCTGCCACACTGAAAGATGACACACGTCAAACACTGAAAATATAAACAGTGAACATCACTAACAGTGGACAAACTCACACAGTAAAAAATCAAGAGGACAGTGCACCGAACACAACACATATTCTAGTGAATATCGACAAGAAATACAGTGGACCCAGGCCAAAGGACTCAACAATACGACACCAATTCGAGTGTACAACACAACGGAGAGAAGACTACACACACCAAGAACAAGAACTCCCAGACACCCAAGAAACCGAGGAAGAATACTAGGAAACCACTTCAATGTAAGTACTATTTACCTACTACCTTAGATACATATAAACAGAGGCACACACCACAAAGATTTACCCATTTCTACATTTTCACGCATTTATTCTCTCTCCCATAGAAAACCAAATGCGCCAAGCCTACGCACACGCATACATAGCAAAACCCTGGAGGCAGACCAACCCCCGCCGAGAACGAAAAGTTCCGAAGGACAAGGAGAAGATGTCAGACTAACCAATGCAGCAAAAACCACCCCCCCCCCCAACATAGGAGCATTAAGATACCACACCTGCAATCACAGTTTCCTCCTAACCCTACACCTACCCAACCGGAAAGATCCACACCCAGCTACCTACAAATTCATTGACCCAATAGACATCTCACCAAATCTAGCTTAACAAAAGCCCATAAAATGATGATGAGGTCTCATCATCACCACGCGGTTTATGCATATTATATAAAACTCTTTTAGCAAAAAAGTTGTCAAAACCTGAAGATGGCCGCTATAAGCCGAAACGTGTAGTTTTTCCATTGCTAATAAACACAATCATTTAGCCATGTATTTAGAGTTGTGTTTTTGACTGAATTTACCTCACCACGGAGTAGCATTTAGTTTGTATGTACAAATGTAGGCAGCAGCACTGCCTTCGGTACGCATACAAACCCCTTGCTCCAAGGTGCTAATTTGTACGTTACAGTTGTTTTCATATAGTCATGGATGAGAGGTTTATTGGACCGCTGGGTACTTATCTGTGAACAGATCGTTCTTTTGGCACGGTTGTTCGCCATTTGCGGGTGGCTGGTAGTAAGTGTGTGTGGCTGTGAGCGTTAATGTCTTACGTTTATACGTTTTACAGGCCTTATGTATGATTTTTAATTACATTTAAACTTTCCAGGTTCAAATTTGTATAAAATGTGGCAATCTATGATAGAAACGGCGAAAAGCAACCCATTTGGAAATCCATTCCAAGTAGCTCATTGCCAGTCTTCGGATAAAGATTTGGTGCCCGGCAGAACTGTATCGGCTGCTGCAACTTCTGGAGTTACGTTTGAAACTGGAGGTTAGTGGAGGATTAATAATCGGCCTATTGTGCAAATTAAAGCATAAAGGGAATAGTACTAATGCTTGCACTGATGGTGATCTTGATAGCATTTAGAATGTTCTGCATTTTTCACCAGCAGAACGTAGACGTGATGTGAACATCTTTTTTGGGTGTGATGCTCGTCAACGAAACGAAGGATACTATATTCATCACCTTTCTGGATTGTTAAAACACAGTACTAGCTGTTATACACCGAACTGAAAATTTCTAGCACCGTGTAAATAATAGCGGGTATTTTATTTAACCATGGTACATGGAAGTTGCATGGACCACAACTTGTGAAATATTGGAATAGCTGTGAGTTTTCGACTGTCTACTGCCATACAAAATGGCGGTTGAAGTTAATAGTGATGTGGGCCAGATATTGTTGCAGGCACTGGGCAATTATGTGATGGACATATTCCCTGTGAAAGATGACTGCATCCCACTTATCCTCCAGACACAGAAATTGTTATATGTCTCTGATGTAACCATTCACTAATACTGTGTTACTTCTTGTACACCAGGATATATTTTATTGAAAAATTAATGTAATGTATAATATTTCTGTTTATGCCGTGTTTGATGAGAGATGCCAAGTGAAGATCCGCTGAAAGTTAGTTCATGGTACCATAAATGCACTGGGTTTAGAAAACAACTTATAATAACTTTACATTTGGATTTCATTTTTAATTTTAGTGAGAGAAGCTGAATGAAGGAAAAAGAAAAGGGGAACTTGTGTTAGGATCTGAGTTGGCATTTTCATGAAATAATTTTAATAATTGTTCAGGAAGGATTACTTGTAATTCATAGAGGCTGCTCTTTGAATTTTAATATTAGTGATGGAAATGATATCACAAGTATTGTATTAGGGTTGTGATGTGAAGTTTCATGTAATAGCAGCTGTATGCTTACAGATTTCTCTAAATTAATGCATATGTGTTTAGCTTTCCTTTTTTTGACATGCTGGGGGAGATAGCATTGGACAATGGGGAAGGATATTTAGATATGTGACATGTTTATTGACAGCCTATCACTTGCGTTTACATTTTTAGCTATGTGGATAGTATTGTTAGTTACCATCATAATTGTCTGTAATGTTGCAGATCACTATAATTTGTGGCAACACAGTAAAACTAATGGTTCATATTCATTGCAAGTGGTCTGTGCTGTTAACTCTACTTTCTGTAACACAGTTATATTAACATCCTCCGTCACAAATGTCGGTCTTGTTACAGTGGTCTGTCATCTGGTGGTGGAACATGTACGATGTTATGCAGATTCATGTGACAAGATTGGTTGGGGTGGGGGTGGGGGACATGAGTCTGTGTATGAACTTGTTCTTAACACGTCTACTAAATATGATTAGTGTGTATTTGCATGGGTGCTGGAGTAACAGTAGAACTAGTCACCATTCACCATTTGTAGAGTAACATGTGTGAATCTTTTGCACTTATTGAATGCCTTGGGCATAAAAACATAGCCAGAAGTACTTACTTTGTTGTTTTTGTGCCTGGAGATTGTGCACACACTGCAATTCGGAAAATTCATGTATGCGAAAGCACACAGCTTTAGGAATTGCCGGGGTTTTATCCTTAGTCACTTGAGCAGATGTCCCCATTGCTGTTAGCGGTTTATAACATGAATGTTTTCATGTTTTAATAAGTGTAACCTGCAAGATGCAGTATTTGTGATACATCAGTCAGGTTAGTGAAGGTTTATGTCTTCAGTACAGTGGTTTGCCATGCATCTTGCTTTTATTTCATGGCTTAGGACACTTGTTACATGGGCCTCTTCCCCCCACACAAAAATGTGCTGGTTATTTTTCTTCATTCTTGCTTGTTGAATCTGCAGTCCATTTGTGATTAACTGTAGTTAACAGTGTCCTTGGTGGCAGTCGGAGATAAATGGATTTTCTTCTTCACGTGCTGGTACGGTAATTCCAGCATGTCTTCTAATGATAGTCCTAATCCCACTATAGCTGCCACTGTTTACTCACTGCCTGATATGATGCAATATAGATACACCAATATGCTGGAACACATGTGCTGGTAGAAAAACCATTGTCATGAAAGGCATATAAAAGTGTGTCGTTGTGAAATGGGGAATTTCATTGCCCTAGACTTTAAACTCAGATTGTTCTGTGTTCTACAGTTTGCGAGATTGTTAGTATGGAACTGTGAAAGACTGGCATGCACATTTTTATCCTTTTAGTATGAAACTCCTTAGCATTGGTAGTTTACCAAGACTTGTGTGTGTGCAAGAGAGGCAACATATTTTGTTTTAATCAAATAATGTTTAAGTGGGTTTCACTGTGTTTTGGCATGGGGTGGTGGCAGCTTTATTGAATATACATTGTTAATACAGTAACATTGCGTTTAAAGGCCAGTGTGATAAAGCAACGTGAAAGTTCAGACTTGTGGTGTGTATGACCCAGTTCCTCTTAGTATTGGAAACTGGAAGCCTTACCTTGTAGAACACAAGACCAAACCTAAACCATATAAGTGCATCGACTCTCGAATGTTGGTGCGGGGTTACTCGCCTGCACACAGTATAGCACTGAATTCTCCACGAATTGGTGAATAATGACTTGAAAAAATGTGGAAGGAATGGGTTCTGGCCTGATTTGATATTTTTTTTGTCATTTTTATGGGAAAAGTGAGGAAGATCTTGGATGACTACAGGATAGGAAATGTTTGGGGCTGATATGTGAATACAGGGTGTGCTGACTGAATACAGGGTGTGCTGACTGAAGCAGGGGTGACCCAGGCCAAAATCTCAGCCAAGAATATGTGCTGTCATAACTGGTGAGGTCTTCCAGGGCATCAGATTGTGGAGGAGGGCTTACTGAAAACAGCATTAAATAAACTACCGAAATAAAAGACAGTGGTGCCACCCACGTGTGTGTGTGACATTTGATAATGTGGCATAATTTGAAAGCCTGTTTAACAATTACTCTGTATAACATGAATTCCAGAGTAGATTGAAAATATTGTTACTAAATATTTCAGCATTCTGAGCAAACATGTGTGTGAACATCATCTACCTTCAGACTGTTCTCAGAATCTGTGTTCTGTTTATGCTTATTCAAGCCAACATGTAATGTGAATTAAATATAGCCAACCTAACATAACCTAGCCAGTCACTGAACTGGCACTTCCTGAAGCCACTATAATGTATTGTTATGCTGAAATAAGTACTGGGTAGTCATTCATAGACTATGGTGTAGGCACTAACCAACAATACAGGGATAACTACCCCAAAATGAAGTTGACATTCATACAGATATTTGTGTGCAATGATAACTGGATATTCTCATGAAATGTAAACTATATGAAAAGTATTTATAATTAGCCTATATTTTAAACATTTATAGCAATTTTAATTGAAAACATTGTATTTTTGACTTCACATTTGCACATCTTTAACAGAATCTGCAATTATTTTAGTCTTTCATTAGAGACCTTCCTGAGGATGGCCAAACAGAGGTTGAAACATGTAGGAGGCAGATCATAAAGAGACACTTGCTGGATTAAATGCTGTATATTCAGTCTGTTGCACAGAATATGGAATACATAAAATACAATATAATATCTGTATGAGTTATGTCTCATATAAAGGTCTAAACGTTTGGGATCTAAGAATTCAGTTGTTTGGAATTTTATTCAATGGGATTGGTAATGCACAGTAGTGTAACAGAGAGATCATATGACATGTAGTAGTACTATAGTACTATAGACATTGCTGATGCAGCATTTGAAAGATCTGGCTAATTTCATAATTTTTGTATATAATGATTCTTTGTATGAAAGTACTTATTTCTGATAACAGCGCATATCAAATATGCACACATCTTTTCCACAAAGTTGGTATAAATTTTCACAGGTTTAGTGGATGTCAAGACATACCCAAAACCAGGAAGATGTACTTAACCTTAGAGTGTGCACATTCCTTAAACCCAGAACTGTGATACTGTACCGGTGATGGGCGAGTCAAAATGTGCTATATAAGTCTACTTCCATGGTTTCTTCACGTTTCTTTGAGACACTGAATTTACTGTGGGAACAAATTGTATGACATATAATTAATTAGTCTGTACTTGTTCTCTTTCTCATGCTGTATACAGCTGTGAACAGTTCAGTATTAAAACCTCTGGATTCTTGAAGATAAAGGTACTATGTCCCGTTGAAATGTTAGGAACTGATTACCCAGCGACATGTTGTATTTCAGAAGAAGGGAGTAGTTAATAACACTGCCATGAAAACCCCAAACCTCAGTTTTTGCAACTCTTAACCTTTTAAAGCCTAGCGGTATCTTTACGTACCACCAGGTTTAACATTCAAAAATTCTACCCAGTGCTCGCTTTGCATTGAGAGTTTTGTACGTATCTCAGCACAGACAGTAACTTTTGCTTTATACATCATTAATTGATTGGTTTTTATAACCATGGTGGAAAGATACAGAACAATTAGAAGTTAAAACTGGGATCAGACAAGGAGACCCTCTATCAACAATATTGTTCTGCACCGTGATGGAGTCATTGATGAAAAAATTAGAGAT
>Ga0136643_10019324_pt1 | contig 10295 bp, 9 predicted proteins | sample TergutLab28metaG_FD_96883 | JGI IMG/M metagenome (GOLD analysis project Ga0136643, IMG submission 96883) | Labiotermes labralis P1 segment gut microbial communities from Petit-Saut dam, French Guiana - Lab288 P1 (version 3) (version 3) | ecosystem: Host-associated > Arthropoda: Insects >... | reverse complement strand
TGGTTTCTGTTTTTTTTTTATATAATTTTTTCGTAATTTATATTTAAGGGGTGGGGGGGGGGGGGGGTGGTCCTTCAGTGTGAAATGCATTGCCAGCGAATCTGCAGACTGGATAAGTTTGAGAACCACTGCACTTAAAACGTATTCAGACAAGGTAGGGTAGGTGCCCCAACACTTTGTTTTGGAATTCCATTGTGCACTGTACCCTTTTCAACATAAAAGATAAATGGTTAACGCGACTTTCAGGGTTATCCACTTAAAGACCCCAAGAACAACCAAAAAACAAGGGATGCTTTTGGAGATTTAATAAAATGTTTCAAAATCACTGAAGTACGGAAAACATGATTTCGACTCAGTCGCTCTTTCAAATTATGACTTTCTGATGATAAATCATCTATACCAGCGATGACAGTCACTAGTCTGTTGTTACCTATTCTGTCATCAATTTATATCTGTTCACGTCACACGCTACAAAAATTCTCGCTTGAAAGAAATCATGTGATCTGACTCTTCATTACTGCTGCAAGCTTCGAGTCAATTTCGAATATAATTTTTGGAACACCTCATCAAATATCTCACCGAGTGACTTTTTTTGTTGTTGTAAGTCAGACAACATAACAAGATGCCTTTTACTTCCAATGTGAACTAAAAATAACTGCTTCCTCTTTACAGAGAAATGTTTAGTCATTTTAAACAAGATTCCCTACCAGACAACAGTTTGATTCTGTCAAACCTTCTCTTTCGTATGAATTAAATTGACTCTTTTCCGTCTACATAACACACAGCTCGCCCTGCCTGCGCGATACTATTTAATTACTCGAACACGAACCAATATCACTTCTTTACCGGGAAAAACAATTTACTTTCCGTTATTTTCATCATATTTGAAGTTTAGGCTCTCAGTTTCTAGAGTACACTTGTTCTATCTTGAAAAAAGGAGTCAAAAGTCAGCAGTTATAAGAATCACAATTACTGGTACCGGACTGATCAAATAAAAGGACGAACTTTTCTCCTAATGGCGCTTTTAAAAAAAAACTCATAAGCATAATTCATAGCCTCATTGTTTCCTCTTATTGCAAGACGATTTAAATTCCACCGCAGATTTGTATTTCTTAAATATAACTTACTGTCACACACAATCAGCATACGCAAAATGTCACTATGCCATTCATTCGGATGGACTGTTCCCTTCTACCAATACACATTCAAAATTCTAACGTCCTACGTTTTGTACCCCAATTCACAGGCATCGTGTGAAACCCCGGGGCCAGCACACAGGATTCCACATTTCACTAAAGCTGGTGCCCCGTCCATACTTTTGAATAACGTAGTCTTGTTCTTATTGGTTAATCTTGTAACCCACCAACCATTTTCTAAGTGAAATTTAGCAAGGAGACAGTAAGGCAATTTTGGGTACAAAAAGGTATGTTACTCCAAGATAACAACAGGTACAACAGGCTTTATATTATCCCTCAAAGTTTTGTGCTTACTTACATCTTTGTAAGGGAAAGAAGCTTCGAGAATGTCCATTGTAATCTTCCTCAGCTACCTTCCCCACCCCCCCCCCCCCTCCCCGGACTCAATATGCAGACTTGGCGAAAGGGAGGTTAGAAACGGTTGCCCAGAAAGCAAAATCTCTTTGTCAAGGTGACAACATGTAGGAGGCTTCGTGCAGATATTGGGATCCAATGCCAGCTTCTAAAAGGAGTCAACAGTTCACTTTCCCTATCGACTTCAAGTTTGGGGGTATCCAATATCACTCATAGTGAGGGACTAGTTCTTACACAGTCACCGTTTCTCCTGGTAAAGAGTTCTTCTCTCTGACAGGAAGATCAATGTTGCAAAATCTGCAACCGCTCTTGTAACCTGAAATGACAATGCTTACAGTTCCACTGAAAACCTCGAAAAGAGAAGTCAGTACGTAGAAAGAATATTAATGACACTGAATTTCTCAACAATTGAGACAAGCAAGACATTCGTATAAAACGGTGGTCGTAATGAGGAAGAGAGGAAACAGCCGGGAGACATAATCCGACACGTGAAGACAATCCGTCTTAGCACACGGCATAAAAATGCTACCTAGCCCTTCTCATCGCTGCCCACCCATACAGGTTCGTCTTACATCACCGTACGCCAAGAAAAGTCACGCATCATGATATTAACGCTTTCTTGCGTCCTTCATTTGGGAATCCAAGGTATATTGTCCCAACAGTTGCCATTCTGAAGACTGAAGTCTGCCGGGATGTTTGGTCTTGCCAAATGTAGTTACCGGCTCTAGGAAGTGTGTCATCCCCGTTGTGTGTGTGAAACTAGGAAAAGGTATGTAGTCAAACACAACTTAATCACTGAGGTGTATTTAATGACTATGTCATGGAAACAACTACATGTTTCGGCCTGTATTGGCCGAAACATGTAGTTGTTTCCATGACACAGTCATTAAACACACCTCAGTGATTAAGTTGTGTTTGACTACATACCTTTTCCTAGTGTAGTTACCGGCGTTTCGGAGGTGCGAAGTGCCTCCACCTTCAAGGTATAGGAGCCCGAGAATGGCGCTGCTCAGACTTGACCCGGAGGATATAGGCATTACGCCTCTTCGAAACAGCGTTAACATCCCAGAAGACTTGTCTTCATCAACAAGGCTGTGACTGCCGGAAAACCACGCACGATTTTACTATCTGAAAGCCACAATCCGTCATAGCTCATAAGACCGCATAAATGAAGCCTAAAGCCCACTGAGTGTTGAAGAGAATGATGGCAGGCAGTGCACTCGACCCTACTGGGCCGCAACGGTTCGTCAGCCGTTGCGGAACTAACACAAATCCAATCGGTCTGCTGGAGCGGACACTCGTACAGAAACAACTGGATATTGAAGCTAATGGATGTGCATTCCCTTAGGATATAGTCTGTTGGCATTTTTATTTGATATTACAATTCTAAACATCAGTCCGCGTTATGCTAAAGTAGACACGTTCAATAATGGTCACTGGCCATAACGTTTTCATTTGTTCAATTATGTTCTCTTGACCGACTGTATACCATTAACGGAAGGTGGCAGGATGTACGACAACTACATTCATAAAACAGGGCATACACGTGAAAACACATACAGAAAAACACGACGTTACGTATTGTTTTGTGTGTGTGTGAAACAGCAAAGACAAAGAGATCTAGATACAGGAGAACAAAGCGTTGAGGAGGTTATTCGGACCTAAGAAAGGAGTAACAAGAGAAATGAGAAAAATACGTAACAAGGAACTTCACAGATTTTAATTTTTACTTATTGTTTACGAATTGTGTCTTCAGTTCAAAGACCAACACGACGACCGTGACATTCAGTAATGTAGACTGATGTCCTTTACTCGAGGGAATGCAGCTGACCTACATAGTGCGGGTAGAGTCCTTAACACTCGCGACAACGGTCGGGAGAAAACATACAGATCGTGTCAAAAACATAACTCTATCACTACATGAAGCAGATTTTTAAGAGATACTGGTCGCCATTTGTTAGGCGTTTCGTTTGTAACAATCCTACTGTTGTATTACGTACAGCTCTACCATACAAACACTACAAGAAATAACTGTATTATATATATATATATCACAAAACACAATTATATTTCATCCCAACGTATTTTTGAATGGACACAACCAAAGTACGGTCAGCTTTCCCCAGCGCTAACCACTGCCAAGGTCAACTGAAAACTCCGCAGTCACTATCTGTAGTTCTATTTGCTGGCTGCAGCGCGATATCTTACTTGCTGTAGCACGTACCAGCCGTACGTAATTGTCCTGGATGCAAACGAAGCACGTATTCCATTCCTCATTATTGTGCCAATTGTAGTCGCATGCTGGTTTTCAGAAGAAGAAGAAGAAGAAGAAGAAGAAGAAGAAGAAGAAGAATGATGCGGGTACATAAAACATTTGACACAGGTTTCGAAAACCGCTTATGATTGGTAGTTTTTTTAGTCACATAAGTTCCAGATTGCTTTCTAACCTCTGGTTATTACGTCATAAGGACAATACCGGTATAAAAGACGTAGTCTGCCCTTTGTCGACCTAGAGTAACTACTGGGAGAGGTGGGCGCCATACTTAGAAGTTAAATAGTTCAAGCATAATTACAATACGTAATCAGAAATGCCATAAATGTGAAAACCTCAAGAATAATTCTTTTCCAGCGTTGTAAGTAGTCATATGACACACTTTTCACCAACTGCCAATCAACTACACTTTTTTTTTTGGCGCAACAGCCCCCCCCCCCCCCGTGGGCCAGGGCCTCCTCATTCACAAGGTTTCTAGATCATACACAACGACGCACCACAGTCGGTAGGACTCCTCTGGACGACTGATTAGTTCGTCGCAGAGACCTCTACCTGACCACACACAACACTCACAACAGACAGACATCCATGTCCCCGGTGGGAATCGAACCCACAATCTCAGCAGGCGAGCGGCCGCAGATCCACGCCTTAGGCCGAGCGGCCAACTGGACCGGCAATTAACTACACTAGTCTATACAAATCACTTAATACCCCTACGAAACAGACCCTTCCTAGTACGGCTTCATATCCCGTAAAATAAATCATGGGAAAGAACGCCATTTATGTTTCTCGTCAGAGGGTATCAACTCACCTACATCAATTTTAATTAACCGGTCCACAGCCACACGAGGGCGGCGCAGAGACGAGTCGAAACCATCCTGTAAAAGTTTGAAGAGATCCATCCCGTTGTGTATCATCAATATATATTATAGTTGGTACCGTCGTACACAACATATATTAAAACCAGATGCTTAATTACAACTGGGTTACACTTGGCGATGTGTTTCGGCCGTTTGTAATTAAGCATATAGTTTTAATATGTGTTGTGTACGACGGTACTAATTATAATACATCCTGTAAAAGACTACGTTACACAGGAAACGTCGGGGCAGAACTGTTGTGTGAACTCAGAACTGGCTCATGCTCACAAGCAGTGCCTAGCGCGCAAGAACAGATTCGCTGTAACATGCCATCGCAGAACATCGACCGAGACATCTCTACTATTATAAGGCTAGCAAGTGTTGCGTCTCATTGCGTCTTCTTACAAGTACGTGTCACTGAAGAAGAGGAGATCAGATAAACTTATAAGTCAAACGTCAAACAGGTCTACTAATTTCAGCAACGCAAAATGAACTAGTCACAACATGGCGTTCTACTGTGGCAAACAAGCAAAAGATAAGGAATTATCCACGGAGATTTAGGAGTACATGAAGAAGATTCTGAAAGATGGGCACCGGGTACCCTAGTGCTAAATATATCATTCGGATTTCTCCGACAGTTTAAGTCACTGTTTAAGGGTAACATTTGGCAAATGTGACAGCTTCAAGGTCGAGTATGTACTCTACTCAGACAGTAACAGCAACAACCTCCATCACTTGGCAAAATTATCACGTCATTAAGCTGGCCACAACGCGACTCCAGCAAGTCACTGGTGTGGCTCGAGCAAGTTGCCTGTAAAAATGACATTTTGGTACCGAAGGTAAACACGAGGCTAAAGAGGGCTCTAAATTGCGTTCTAAAGAAAGGAGATATATAACTAACTAAAATCAACCTCCTGTAGTTGGATGAATAAACTGAAGAGCCATCAAATAAAGAAAAAGTACTTTGTTTTATTAACGGGGTCGTATACTCTCCATCACAAAGTATTTCTTTGTGTCGTACCACAAAGCTCTGGTTGCGTTGTCTCAGGCAAGAAGCAGTGTTGCTACCGTACGTGTGACTTGAATAAAGACACAGACCTTGCCCATGTAGCCCCCTAAAATGAGACTCCCCAAGTTCGCCCAACGGGCAATATCTGCTCTATAGCTTTAAAACTGGATGTACACAAAGGATCGTATATATCCCGTTCGCATGGAACGCAACTGAAGTAAATTTACGTAGCCTAATACTAATACTGACTTTTACAATTTTAAGACGGTGTAAGTTAGTGAAGTTGAACTTCTGCTGTCACACGGAGATACGACATATTGTCAGCATCACATGATCACTGTCTCCCGATACAGTAACTCGGGTTTCGGTTTCAAGGATCACATCGGCGTGCAAACGTGGAAAAACTTCCAACACAAAAGTAAAGCGGATATGTGAAAATGAAATGAGGCGTCCTTGAAGTGACAGCGAACGTAATCCTGAAAGGTCTGCAGAAGTTTCTTCCTCAACTTCATTTACGGTTCACCTGATTCACTTCAATCAGTTTTACACCCACACAATACGGAAATGCTCAGTGCGTACAGCGTAAGACTACGAGGTCGTCGGCCGTCTTTCCATTCCTGCAGGAGCATCGCCACCACACCCAGGCCGGGTCTGCGAAACGCCAAGCGTCCTGTAAAAGGCGTTCCGGGACTTCTTTACTGGGAGATAAAACTGGGACCACATTTGCCGGGAGGTAAATGGATCGCAGCCTGATTCTGACCGCTCACCTCCATACATTAATGATACCGACCACGATGAAGAGGGAGAAGAAGAAGAAGAAGATGATGATGATGATGATGATAATAATAATAATAACGCCATTCAATTCAGTCCAGCCTTGTTTTCTTTTTTGGACAATCTGACTAATACGACCAGGTTGTCACAGTAGTAACCCTTTCTCCATTTTATACACAGCTCTTTATTCAAGTTCTGTAATCTTATTACAACACTTACATTTAACTTTGTCTATATATATGCCTAGATCTATACCCAGAGTTTTTTCCATCTCCATATCATGCCGACGTTAAAGAATGCTTGCTGAACCTTTACCTCCACGCCTTATGGTAGCTCTTAATTCAGTGCGGTTAGGTCCAGCTTCACCCGTACTCGTGTCTTTACATCGGTTTGGTACGAGAAGGTAAACCTGAGTCAGTCTCATCCCTGAACCTCTGGTCCTGCCTAGGATTCATGTTTCATCGTTTTTCTACAGTTACCGAAATTGGCATTTCTGGCACTATTTGTTTGGCGCTGCGGCCCAAAGCGGGCTAAGGCCTCCTCATTCACGTGGTTTCTAGATCACACACAACGACGCAACACAGTCGGTAGGACTCTTCTAGACGAGTGATCAGCTCGTCGCAGGGACCTCTACCTGACAACACACAACACTCAGAGGAGACAGACATCCATGCCCCTGCACGGGATTCGAACCCACAATCTCAGCAGGCGAGCGGCCGCAGACCGCGCGGCCATTGGTACCGGCTTTTATGGCGCTATATTTAGTTATATTATCGTGATTTCGACAACGAAATCCACACTTTCAACTAACGTTCTTTAAGTTGTGCTGCAATTTCAATGTTCATACACGCTACCACAAATACGTATGCACATGGTTGGTGCATGGAACATAAAAAAATAAAATGATAACGAATTTATTCAGGGATCCAAGGCAGAGCACGTACTGGGTAACGAGTACACTCGTGTATGACAATAAAATGAAAAATGATTTAACCAACATTAAACTTTATTCTATGCCTAACGTGTCGTTTTGAATAATACACGTTTATTGGCATCGCCAACGATGTCTATTACACCTAATGACCACTCGCCAGTCATAAACGTTTCGCAGTGCGTGAATGGTTGCACGTTGCACATAAAAGAAAAGCTCCTGGTCCTTGCAACAGACTTGCAAAATCAGGCTCTTGCAATGCGGTTCGTGCCCCAGACTTCATAAGACATTTTACTGTGAACTATCAATACAGTCACAAAACAAGTGAAGTGCTTATGTAACGTACAACACTAACTTTCCTCTCGCTGTGGCCTGGATCCAAGTCTGTGTCGCTCTATAACGATAATTTAGGTTTACACACAAAGAGACCCATCATAACTGCAAACAGACCCTTGTGATGACGCTATGCGTTTTAGTTAGTACCTTCACCTTTATCTAATATGCAGCACAGAATGAGTCAAGATTTAAATGAACACCCTGTATACGCCTTGACGGCTTGGAGTTTAGCACTGTGGAAAAAGTGCCTTCTCTTTCTATACGAATCATGGCATTATTCATGTAATTCATATCTGCTGTATGGAAAGCGAATCTATCATTAAACATGGAAAATGTTGGTTTTATTCATGCAAAGAAAAAAAAAAAAGGAGAACAAAAGCATTTACAAGTAAAAACAATGGTTTGGTACCAAATTGAAAAGTTTTTAGTTAAAAAACTGTTGAATATAATTAGGCATCATCTATTATTTATAAATAACAATGCAAAATGTTACTATTTAAATACGCTGTTAAAATGAATGAAAGACTCCGCAACATTATCCGCCCAATATACAGGAACACAAAGCACGACCAAAAAGATTACCCTAAACTTTGTACTCATGTTTAACCGGAGGTTAATAAAATGGCGGACGAAAACAAAAGATTGCACAAAAATATTAATGACTGTAATAGTAGTAGTTATTTTATTTAACAAAATGCGATTAACTAAACAATACAAAACATGTCATTATGATTCAATGACCATGTAATTACAAAAATTCCCCTCCAATCCAGGAAAGAACAAAACAAAGAGTCGTTTATGTGGCTTTATACGACACAGTAACCGATTTGTGAAGAAAAAGAGGATTCATGATCATGAAGAGGGAGAGAATACAAATATATGAGCAACACTTTTATACAAAAGTGGAGCATAAATGGCGTTATAGTCAGCACTGTGTTCGCTCTGACAACAGATTATCATGTCGTGGGTTCGGGGGTGGTGGGTGTGCAGACACAAGGGCCAGTCCATGCTTGTGGCTGGCACACCGCAAATATATTGGACGTTGTCCTCTGCGTGACGTGGTACGTACATTTCGCTACGGCAGAACGTCATGTATATACCTGCTTTTAGTAGTCACAAGGATTACCTATTTACTTACGAATGTGTATTTACTCAGTTATGTCTTAATTTACTTACACGCTAACGTGATTGATCCTTTCTTTATTTAGTGTCTACTTTCCACGTTTCTTCGTTTATTTAATTTTTTACATTATTACATAATGATTCCTTGTTTCCTCCTGTTTCTTTACATTTACATACTTCCTTGACGATGTCTCTGAACTGGAATACGAAACAAAAAAGACAGGGTGCGACAAATGAAAAACTTTTCACGTTTTGCTGACCGTGCATCCCAGTATATTTATCTCAGTAATTAACCAACTTGATGCACAATTTTTGTTTTAACAAAAATTGTGCATCAAGTTGGTTAATTACTGAGATAAATGAAAAACTATTCACATCGATCGGGAAAGGCTCTTCAAAATTATGAAAAACACATAACCTAGTTAACAGGAGATTAATGACACTAAAAGGAACCGCATCGCTATGTGCTATTCCCTAAGAAACTGACGTGTGGTGACCCAAGATTTGCAGTACTGCTTGGCACGGACGGGATACTTCTGTTTGCCACAAAGTCATCTGCCTAATGAAAATTAATGAAAACCAAAATATAACACACGAGTCAAGTAAATGAAGGAAGCGTGGGTTCAAACCTCGCCAAGACATGTGTAATTCTTCGTGTCCGCCAGTCGGTCAACTTAATCAAACAATCAAACAATCAAGGTGCTGAACGTCTGAGTTTTGTCACACGAGGCAGCACCCCGCGCAAGATGTTGGAAAGTCTTAAAAATAACAGGACTGACAGAATTCAGGAAACCTGCGCAGAAAGAGTATCAAAATACAGGCATAATGTTCCACTCCTAAAAAGAGGGCATACTATTCCCACCGACACGGTCCCTACCGCTTTCTTAACGAGAATCGCAAGCATTGGCAAAATGAACATGGCGACGTTTGTATTAGAGCAGCTTACTTATTTGACTTACCGAATTTCAGCATAACACCAACTTAATATTATAAAAATGTTTACAAACGTTGACAACAATGCTCTCCGACACTAAATGCATAATCGAGCGCAGTGACGCCAAGAATTCATATCACCCTGAAAATTTCCAGGAATGTGTCGTGAGGTCGTCACAACCGCTTCAATCAAACGTCAAGTTCGTCTCTTGACTCGCGAGAAACCGTGACCTTCAAATAACCCCAGGGACATCCTCCATTTTGTCCGATCCATCGACGTCATTCTTGGGAGTCCAAAAAGTGCTTTACATAGCGGGAAAAATAAGCACGAGCTCCAAGACGCATTTAAAGGTGGGTCCACACTTGTAACGTTACCGCGTAACGCAACACCGTATCGTGACAGTGTGAACGGGGCTCGTGACCGCGTAACGTATCAAAAGTTGGTTACGCGGTCACGTTACGGGCTTGTTCGGTGCGCTGTCGGTATTTGGCTGTCACATCAAAGGGA
>Ga0136643_10019322_pt1 | contig 10295 bp, 5 predicted proteins | sample TergutLab28metaG_FD_96883 | JGI IMG/M metagenome (GOLD analysis project Ga0136643, IMG submission 96883) | Labiotermes labralis P1 segment gut microbial communities from Petit-Saut dam, French Guiana - Lab288 P1 (version 3) (version 3) | ecosystem: Host-associated > Arthropoda: Insects >... | reverse complement strand
TCACAAAACATCACTACTCCGTTTTATTAGCAATCACAAAACATCACTACTCCGTTTTATTAGCAATCACAAAACATCACTACTCCGTTTTATTAGCAATCACAAAACATCACTACTCCGTTTCCTATGAACTAATGCGCTGTCCCATTTGGCTGTGGTCTGGGAGGCGTCCAGCGACTCTTCCTTAGTGTATATCGTCAAACGTCCATCTTCGTTTTAAGCGCCTGTTATTTGGCGGGTGCACTAGTGGTTCCATGAGAGGGTTTGGGTGCGAGTCCAGGGCAGTGCGATGGGTAGCTGTCCGTTCCCTGAAAACGGTGTGAACGTGCGGGATGTGTAGGTCGGGATGAAAGTTGTGATTTGAGACATACCATGGGGCATTGGTTATAGATCTGAGAAGTTTGGATTGGTATCGCTGGAAAATAGCTATGTTGGACTTAGAAGCACATCCCCACAATTCTATTCCATATGTCCACACTGGTTTTGACACTGTTTTACAGATGAGAAGCTTGTTTTCCAACGACAGGGGGGAATGTTTTCCAATGAGCCAGTTTATCTCGCGAGTTTTGAGATCGTGTTGATGCGTTTCGTTGTCACGTGGTTCTTCCAGGTTAGGCGTTTATCAAAGTGAAGTCCGAGGTATTTAACCGTCTCAGCATGGGGTACGACTGTCTGGTTGATGTAAAACGGGGGGCCAATGTCCTCGCCGGAGAGTGAAGAGAAGCGCATGACACCGGAGTAACAGCAGGGACTCAGTTCACGTGCAGGAAGGATGGACAGTCAACATAAATTAATAAAAATTGTAGTACATACAACAAAAAACGCAGGCTTACGCAAGATATTTTTAATATGTAGCCTACATTCTTCCTAAAATACAATATTATTATGTGAAATAGGTGGGAGAAAGACAAAAATATTCTTTTTATTAAATTTCCACCGTTTCTAATGCATTATTTTAGTCAAATGTAAAAGTATCTGTGACTCATTTAACTTCATAGGTCTTTCGTTCCTGTTAAATTAACAGATCCGAAGGCCCACTGCTGTGTTCACAAGAGACCGGCAATTGTCCCTATCCATTGTCATAATGATTTAATCGAAATGTCTTGAAAAGCCGCTACATTTTAATATTATGCTACCATTTACGCCTAGGTCTCCGAAGTTGTCTCAAGTTTTCTGACTACAGTTCTGTATGTATGTCTCGTATCTTCCATGCGATTTAACAGAGACCAGTGTTTAGCTCTGTTATATAATGCACAGTCTTATTGATTAACGCAAATTTATGGCTTACTTATTGACTCTGTCAGCATGTCATATCATTCACGTTACGACAACTTTCTTTCCTAATACAAATTTTAGTACGCTATTGAACTTCTACAGGGGCCGGGTAGCGTAGCCGGCGTCGTAACTCGCTAAGAGCTGGAGGGTCCGCGGTCCGAACCCCGTTGAGGCTAAATTTCCCAGACCCATTCATCATTTTGTACAAGGGATATCGGGTCTCTCTCCCGGAAGTAAAGCGGCCGGAGCGGCGCTGACTACCACCCCCTTTTACCTCCTCTCCGTGCCTGATTGACATGTAATGGGACATTTTAAAATGTTTTATTATTACTATATTTCTATATTTATCAGCTACATTTGTGAGCTGCAAAATGTACCGTATATTTATAACAGATTTCATTCATTTCTTCCTGAAATTGACATAAATGTCTAGCCAATCTTGAACAACCATACAAACAATCGTACGGTTTATACATCACCACGTTCTTCAGTTTCTGCATACAGTATTCCAAACGGGGATGCTTTTCACCGTCTTCAGTATTCCAGCGCTTTCAGTTTATGTTCTTACTGCAGTAATGAGCCTCAAAAATTGTCATAAAAAACAAGTCAAATACTCCTTAATATTCCTTGTACTGAAAATACAGATGCGGCAAAAATAATCCAATATTAAACTGCGATGTGGAAAGAGATTCCCTTAAGTGAGAAATGTCATTTGTTTCCTGCATTTATCCCAGTACTGTCACCGTTAATTCAAATGTTTTCTGTTACTAATGTCCTCACGTGTGGGTCACAGCATCAAATGCTGAAAGTAGCCTTTATCTGGAAATGGAAACAGCACAAACCTCTAATTTACGAGGGAGAGCCAACTGAAAACCTTAAAAATTAGCACACAATTATATTACAATATTTAAGGTTTTTATTTGACTCAACTATCACATTCCACAAGGCACACATTCTCATACTGATGTCCTCAACTCTCGCTCATAAAACCTCGCCCACGATTCGATCGAGCGGTTTCGAGTCCAGAACAACAGAGAGCCACGAAACACAAACAAAAGACTTCGATATACTAGGCACCTAGCCGCCCTTCACTCCCTCAGAATCTCATTTACCATTTTCCTACACCTAAGATGATGATCTGATTTTTCCTCGAGTGGAAGAGATGGTGCCTAATGTAATTATTTTATAATACAAAATTTAATTATAAAACAGATCAGTGCTTAATAACGCCTGTAAGTCCGGCAGATTCATACAGCAACTGTGGAGCTGGAATTAAACTCACGTGTTACAAGTTACTCTTACTTTGCATTACTTTAAATGTAACAAGTGTGCCCGTCCTTACATTCGAATTCCGTCAACACTTACGTAGCAATATTCTTGTGGAACATTGCAAAATACAGAAATATAATCGATTTTTACACATTAAATGAATTTGTTAATTGAGCCTAGTGTTATTTAATTACTCTCTAGCAGTTGCGTTACTTATGTTGAGTCCAGTTTTCAAATGTCTGCGAATAACAAATTCAAAACTCTTGAGTTACAAGGATTCATGGCCTCTTTAAGGTATATATATATATATATATATATATGTATATGTATATATATATATATTTATTCAAATTTTGTATTTTAAAGTCACGTATTTAAATTCCACAGGATTCTCTCTCTCTCTCTCTATATATATATATACACACACATATATATATACATATATATATATCAACAGAGGTTGGTAAGACATAGAACAAGTAATACCTCAAACAGAACAGAATATAGAAAGCTGTAGGTTCGAACTCGTCTTACCAACCTCTGTTGATATATATATATATATATGTATGTATATATACACATATATATATGTATATATACATATATACATATATATATGTGTATATATACATATATATATCAACAGAGGTTGGTAAGACATAGAACAAGTAATACCTCAGACAGAACAGAATATAGAAAGCTGTAGGTTCGAACTCGTCTTACCAACCTCTGTTGATATATATATATATATATATTATATACACATATATATATATACACATATATATATATATCAACAGAGGTTGGTAAGACATAGAACAAGTAATACCTCAGACAGAACAGAATATAGAAAGCTGTAGATTCGAACTCGGGAACTCCCAGGCACAAATTAGGTGTCCTGAACTCTCAGCTGTATCATTCTCCACACATGCGTTCAAAACACTTCCTTAAATACCATCAAGGAACAGAGACTTGCTTAAGAAGCTGAAAGTCGCTACAGCTAGTCAGTAAATTGTCGGTCTCATATGTAACCAGAATATTCGTTACCGTTTTAAAGAGAAACATGAACTGTACCTTACCTTCAGCCACATTGATCAATGTCGCAACACAAAATCTAACACTGCAGACTAATTTTATTGACATTTGTAAAGACTACATTTGTCTGGTGTCCCAAAAGCTACGTTCCGCGTACGCACAAACTCTTCGCTTTTTCATCCCAGTAACGACTGTTGAAAACTAAAAATTAAGATCTCACTTATACACTTCCCCGAGTCGCACGGCACCATCCGCACCGTACACACGACCTACGCAGCAGCTCTCAAGACCACCACCCATCCAAAATCTCGGTGCAGCAAACCACATGCTGCAACTCACCATCTAATGCTCCTGATGATGGACGTATGTACCCGAAACATGTCGTGCTAAGAATACATCAATAAAATTACCTTGTTGCATCAAGTTGGCATTTCACATTATACCATTTTCAAAATCCAGGATCTCATTTCTTATCCTTTACGACTAACAGTAGCATCGGATTATTGTGTCAGATTGTGTCAGATCCTCTTGGTCTAAAAATAAAGCCCGTAAATAAAGGACTCCGACATTGTGGGCGAGACGCTTCGTTGCTGGGTAAGTTGTCGTCGATGTTCTTCCGAAATGTCGCAACCACCTACCCAGCGACGCAACGTCGCATCCCAAAAGACCAAAATTCTCGACTACACCTCTGTGAATCATCAAAACCCGCAAGGAGATTGATGACAGTCAAATGCACCGTATTTGCACTTCCGGGATTCGACTTCCACCCAGACACCGAAATATTAAGACTGTGCGAACATAATTATTGTACACAGGAACATTAGAATATACTATCTAACAGTCCACTAACGATATGTTTATATATAGGTCCTAACTAACAATCCTGAAAATTTAAGTGTTCCATGAAAGATAGAGCAGCGAATTACAGCGACGGTGTCTTTTGTTTTTATGACTCGCCTTTCAGTGCAGGAATTTCAGTCAGAAGTCTCTCTTGCCTTCAGCTAAGTGTCAAAGGTCACAGAATTTCAATTACACGCCACAACAGAGCATATCACAAAGCTTACACTTTACATAACAACATACACACAGATGCGGTCCTGCGGGGAATTAATTCCGGCGGATAATACCCATCCCCCCACCAACACCACCATAGCCACGGACTCGGAAAATGGGGATTAGATTATTATGTGTTACCGCTGTGAGGACCATATCGTCGAATTAGAAGTAGAACGCACTATATCCATTCTCTTAGTGTAATGTTTTTTTTACACTACGCTCTGATCATAACAGCTCGACGTCACACAGTCATCACCACGCCATGAAGAATATGCGAGGTGAGAGGTCAGTGTCTCGCCTAGGGTACTTTACTCCTGGGGAAAATACAGTCCCTAGTGGCCACCCGATAGAAGGATCAGTGAGCCCAAGATCAGAACTGGAATTCGTGGGGAAGGCACAAGTTCCCGATCCTCTAGCCCGTATGCAGACACTACACTGACTGAGCTACCTAAGCTCATAACAACTCATACCATATAGTTTATACTACACATGTGTTTTTTTGCTTTCATACCCGCCCAGAAAGGGATATTTTGCCGTTAACCATAGTGAGATTTTCTGCACGTTTCTGCATAATGTACTGTGCCACCTTTTGTCACTCCATTTTTGCTCCGAATTTACGCACGTATTCCACATCTCCAGCCTCCATCTTGTGAATGGTAAAACCAAATGTATAAAAGTATAAACAGTGCTAACTTTGTGGAAATTATAAGAGTATTGTAAAAAAAATGAGTGAACATAAAGACGGGGACTGAGGATCATGGGAAATAAAATTTGTGCAGACATGATATGTGGCTGCTCTCTTCATTTTTTGTACCCTATTCTGGTACCCTCGGCAGTAAGGGTAACGAAGTTATCGAGACGAGGGTAGTTGACACACGCTATGCGACAGTCAACTGTCTTGTGCACGGCAGAGCAGCGACCTGTCACATGTAGTGCTGATGACTGTCATCTCAGGAAACTTTATCCCCAGACAAAAATTTCGTATAAAATTTAAGCAACAAAGACACTGGAACCAAAGCAAGCGTAGTGCATTCAACAAGATATTCAGTGCTCAGAAAACTTAGTATAAGTGCAGAGAGTTCTGCACAAACCATCTCCACAAAGCAGAGCCCCGCTTGGAAGCTAAGAACCGTAACATGAACAAAGAACACCCTGGCCTGTATGAACCCAAATATTCATTACCGTATTCCAAAGAGCATGATGTCAGGTTTTGCCATGGTACAGACTGGACCCTACCTACAACATTTGATTGACATTACATATAAGGGTTGGGTTTTTATATGCTTCGAGAATTCGTTTTTGTTTCAGATAATAATTTACGTCAAACAAAAGTACGACAGTGTGATACAGTAACAGTTCTTTACCTGGAACAATAAACGCCCGGAGTATAATATACAAGAAGAAATAAACACAGTCCAATAGGGAAATCATACACGCTAAGAAATAAACACTGTTCAACAGAATCATAATGGTTGAAATCGATTATTATTATTATTATTATTACAAACAGCCGCAAACTAATTAACTCAAATTAAGTCAAATTAAATCACACAAATTTATTTCTAATACAATTACATGCTCATGAATCAGGCACTTTCTCGAACTTCCAGACATACCTCAAGCCACAACAGATCATATCAACCGTGCCACCCTAATCGTTTCGTAGTGAAACAAGCACACTCATAAATCTCTCCAGATTCCTTGGATAAATTAATTCGCACCTATTATTAAAACACAATAGATTCACAAAGACAGCTACTATAACAAAACTCTCAACATTCGTTAATTACCAGTAATTAAACCAACTACTGTTACGAAGTGCTCTGTATTCATGGAAGTAATTAAATCAAGTCGGCTGTCATAATAAAATCGTATCAAAGTGAATCAACTGCTGTCATTAGCCTCTCCAGATCCGAAGTTTCATGCTCCCTGGGATGTCATACCGTGTCGACTGATCAACTGTCAAGACGTCTCCAAAGACCGCAATGCCTTCACATTCAGGGTCAAGTGGGTGTATATTCTAGAACCGCTTGACCTTAAAAGCAGCACAGCTGTGAGAACAGGAGTCGTTAAATAAATTAAATTACAACCATTGATCAGACATAATCGTGTCGTAATAAATACCCCCCCCCCTCTCAAAAGAAATTAAACTAAACTAAATCACATCGAGTGTTCCATATTACATGAATGATCACACCGGGTGAAAAGTCACGCGGACGAATACAGATGATGCCTGTCCCAAGACGCGATGTTTTCCACACGGGGATAGAGTGAAGTAAATTGAGTTGGGCCCAGTGATGGACATGTCGCCCTCCCTATGTGGAGGGTCAGTCGGACAGATGATCTCGTTACTCGAGCAATGAACTCAACATGTGACAACCGGGCCTACTCGGAGCCACGGAAGATGATGGCTTTTTGAGTGCGAAAAATATTGAATCAAAAGGTTCAATATAGTGATGTAAAACGTTTTATATAAAATGAAAGGTGGAAGGTACAGCACTGTATGATAATACTCTTGCCACGTCACATTGTGTTTGAATTGAGAAAACAAAACACAATTACGAATCATTTGGAATAAATGTGCATACTGGGACGGCGAAGACGTGTCATCTACTAGTAGAAAACCTTGTTAAAACTTAAAAGAGATCTTAGTTTCACTGCAACAGAACGCAAGCGAAAGTAATAATGCTTTAGATGGAGAAGTTCAAAATGTGAAACCTACTGCTCTAGATTTTTTTTTCCTACGGCGCTGCGGCCCAACGCGGGCCACGGCCTCCTCATTCTTGAGGTTTCTAGATCATACACAACGACGCATCACAGTCGGTAAGACTCCTCTGGACGAGTGTTTAGCTCGTCGCAGAGACGTCTACCTGACAACACACAACACTCACAACAGACAGACATCCATGACCCCAGCGGGATTTGAACCCACGTTCTCAGCAGGCAAGCGGCCGCAGAACTACGCCTTAGACCGCGCGGCTACTGGGACCGGCATTGCAGATTTACATTGTTTAAATAATGAGGGAGAAATATATATATATATATATATATGGTGGTATACAAAGTAACCAATAGAGTTTAAAAAGTTAACAAATGGAAATATCTTCTTATTCACCGAGAAATTAAAAACAAGCTACAATTACGGACTGCTGACTACCACGACATTCGTAACCTTCGCCTCCTCGTCTGCATTTCTCCTGAAGAACACACATTCGTTTATTCATGAGATGCAAAAACAAAACGCCTGCAGCGCTACGTGCAGGCCACACGCCGCACAGGAGTGACGGAGACGTTGCAGCATCAGGTGTACTGTGAGTGAGGAATAATCAGCATGCAGCTACAGGCACAGTAAACCTGACTAGTGCTTTCTCAGGCACACAATGACACTGTCTTCTAGACACTCGTTTCCCAAACTGATATTGCTCCGTGGAGGAACTCCTAAAATAATTGTTCATTTCCAGAGGAACCCCTACCTATGAAAACGAAAACAAATAAAGAGGAAACTCCTCAAATGTACCGACTGAATGCACATATATATTTATATAACAATATATTTACCACATTTCTCCCACATTTGTCGATGTGCTGTACACCATACATTATCACCTGATGGTGGTATATAACTGTGTAATAAAAACGAACTTGATGCACTGTTTATCCTTAGTTTATTTCGTCGACCAACCTCTACATGTTTCGGGCATATTTGTAGCTCATCATCAGGAGGTATACTGTATGTATACAACAACACGTATCAATTGTTTTATACAGTATACCTCCTGATAATGGGCTACAAATATGTCCGAAACATGTCGAGGTTGGTCGACGAAATAAACTGAGGATAAACAGTGCATCAAATTCGTTTTTGTCACACAGATATATCGACATGCACGGACAACAAAACATTAAAAAAAATGGTGTGTAATACACGAAACATATAGGATGAATGTGGTACACATATTGTTATATAAATATATATGTGCATTTAGTTGGTATATTTGAGGAGTTATCTACCAGATTGCACGGTACGGAAAACTTCGAAATAAAGAGGCAGTTGGTAGCGCACGGTGGTTACTCCAGTATTGCCAATTGGCGGACAAAACTTCTCGCGATATTTCGTGGTATCTCAGTATTTCGAAATAGTTATGTATTTGTTCCAGTATTTCTCGCGGAACACCTAACGATGTTCTGTGAACCCCTGTTTGGGAGACACTGCTCTAGACAGTCCCATCCAAACATTGTTGGTTTCACAGATCAAAATTTTCCACCTCATTATTTTCAGTATATTATTCGCAATGAAAACGTGTTATTATTTTTAAATATTATCTTCAAAAGCAGAGGACTCAACATAGCGTACAGTGACTGGACTGAAGGCTTTAAAACCGAGGAATGGTGGTTCGATTTCCGGCAAGAGACAGAGATTTTTTTCTCTTCTTCAAAACGCGCAGAATGGCTCTGGGGATCACCCAGCTGCTACAGGAATTAACACGACTGGGATCGCGTACAGCTGACTAGCGGGAGTTGCGGCAACGTGGGGCTCCAGATGTAGAAGAGTGCTGGGCCATACCGCGTACGGTCGCTTCGCGGTAGCTCCTCAGAGCATTGGCTGTGGCGCTCGGAAAAAAAAGTCTCTGCATAACGGTATCCTTATAAAGAGAAGCGATTTTACATGACTAACTAATGCAGTATACATGCTTTAGACTTTGTCAATCGTTAAAGTTTCAAAATAAGTACTGTGTTTCGAAAGCCGGCTCTATTTCCATCTTCAGGTAAGGAGAACATTTCATCTGGGCTTCTGAGTATCCTAGTTAATTATACTTTGTAACAGCTTTTGTTTGTTACTAACGATGGACAAGATATGGTCTGAGGTATATACCTTAAGAAGTTTACTGAACTATGCGCCAAGTGATTGAGAACTGCTCTATCTAAGGGCTACACCATATTAGGCTCTCGTTTACCTGAAGAGGGAAGCACAATCGGCTGCCGAAATGCAGTATATCATTGAAAAAATCAGATATGGATAAAGACCAAGAAAAGAAAAGTAGCCTACTTCAGCAGCTATGAATCCTTCTAAAATGTCACAATGTTCAAATACTTGGAATAGAAGCAACAAATAAAAATTACATTCCTGAAGAAAATAATAAATTCTGGAATGCAACTGTAGGACTGTGTCCTACAGCACGATAACCGCTCCATCAAATCCGAAGAGAGGTGAATGTCGTTGCATTTGGAGGCCTGCTCCACATGAAGCCAGAGCAATGCACAGAAGTGAACTTATTTATATACCGTCAGACTAGGCACACACTCTTAAGCACACTGCAACGCTACTGTCATATCCTAAATATTTATATGTCGATTCTAGCTAATTTCGGAATATTCAACTCATTACTTGGGAGTTATTTTGATCAACGCGGTCCTTTGCGTCGAGGAGAGAAAGGAAACCACAAGCGTCTGGAAAAAACCTGCTTATGAAAACCTGTGGGTTGTTTGACCTTGCATCTTCCTCACGAAATAATATGGAATGTCAACTTGATGCAAAAAGGTACTTTTATTGATATATTCTTAGCTCGATATGTTTCGGGTACATACGCCTATCATCAGGAGCATTAGATGTTGAGTTGCAGCATATGATTTTCTGCACCGAGTTTTTGGATGGGTGGTGG
>Ga0136643_10019320_pt1 | contig 10295 bp, 7 predicted proteins | sample TergutLab28metaG_FD_96883 | JGI IMG/M metagenome (GOLD analysis project Ga0136643, IMG submission 96883) | Labiotermes labralis P1 segment gut microbial communities from Petit-Saut dam, French Guiana - Lab288 P1 (version 3) (version 3) | ecosystem: Host-associated > Arthropoda: Insects >... | reverse complement strand
ATTATTTTACACACACACACACACACACGTGTATATACAAACATAATACACACATAACACACATTCATACATATATACATAATACATACATGCATACGTACATACATACGTACGTACATACATAATACATACATGCATACATACATACGTTCATACATCATGCATACATACATACATACATACATACATACTTAATACATAATGCATACCCACGCGCACGCACGCACACACATAAACACAGGTGTGTTTATAAGGCGCGTTTGTTACGAGTATGTTTGGTTGCATTAAATTAGAGGTAGGAGAACAATGGGGTATTTGTAGTTTTAATTTTAGCAGTGGGGACCGCGGTGGCACAGTGGTTAAGGTGCTGAGCTACAAATCGGAACGTCGCTGGTTCGATCCCAGCTGGTATCGTTGGATTTTTCATTGACATAAAATCTTTCCGATCACACTATGACCCTGGGGTCGACTCATTCTCTGACAGAAATGAATACCAGGAGTATATCCTGGGGGTAAAGGCGGCCGGTGCGTAAGGCTGACAACCTACCACCATCCTGTACCGTTGTCACGAAATTTGCGAACCTAACTTCCTGAAACCCTCTGGGCTACTCCAGGCCTGTAATGGGACTGCTTAACCGTTTACTTTAAGCATTAATAAACTTTCAGATTATAAGACCATGATGAATTAGTCAATCAGTTGTGGCAGCCAAGCTTCTGTTGATTATGTGCAGTTTTTTCAAACGACAGTTTCTGATTCTGCAAGGTTGTTCCAGTTGATGCATTTTAGTGTACAACAGAGCTCTGAATTATTTAGTGTGCTTGAGCACGTAGTGGTGACTTTCATATTCGAAAGCCTTAATTAAGTAGGCAGTTAGTCAGACCGAAAATTAGTCATCGGCAGTAACTCAACTCAATTGTTCAGTCACTAAATCTAGCACTTACTTAATAACTGACCGTTAAGAATGTGTCACTGAACATTTTCATATTATTGTCTGCAGTGTAAATATTTCTGTGATACGCTCAATAAAATGTTAAAATAGCCACTTCTAGTTTGTTTATTGAATTTGGTACAGTTGCAGTTTATGCCTGGTTACTACGTGTAGGTACCGTGATCCAGTTTATGCCATGTACAGTTCTTAATGTTGGTCGATTGTCTTTGGCTAAAAGTTCTGGTATTGTGTAAAATGGGAAAACAGGTGACGGTCGTAACTCGCAAAAAGCGGAACGAGGCTTTTATTTTACGCAAATGAGCCTCATTCAGGACCAATAAAAACAGCGGGTCAGACAACATCGGAGCCATTATACACTGCTAAAAGAATAGGCACAAACAATAAAAACCTCCGAAGGACTCACGCAAGAGGAATTTATATTCTACGGCAGTCTGGTCGGGTTACGATGCGAAGGAAAGCGTTCAGTACAGCTAACATTGGTTTATTCCTCGAGACTTCCCCTGCATCCAGCAATCCGTAGAAGCAATATAATTATACTGGCTCAGTTGATAGGAATATTAGTGCTACCGTTTGTATCTGTACTATTATTTGTGCTGGTGGTGGTAGTGGTGGTGGTGTTGGCGACCGCGGCGGCGGCGGCAGAGGTGGTGGCGGTGGATATGATGGTGGTTGAGGTGGTGGTGTTGGCGACGGTGGCGATGGTGGTGGTGGTGGTGGTTGTGGTGGTGGTGGTGGTGGCGACGATGTTATTGGTGGTGGTTGTGGTGTATGCGGCGGCGGATGAGGCGGCGGTGGTGGTTGTGGCAGTGGTGGTGGTGGTTGTAGTGGTGGTGGTGGTGGCGGTGGTGGTACGAGCAGCAGCAGCGTCATTGGTAATTGTTGCAGCAGCGGTTGTGGCAGCATGTGATTGTTGAATGCGTATAATATGGCATTTGATTTTTGTATTTATAACGTACAGTAGAGATTGGAAGACGAAATGCCAATAAATTTTTAAAGAATATTAATTATTAATATTTTAGGGAAATAATAGCTGTTTATTGCGAAAGTTGTTTGAGGCCAATAAATAAGCCTTGTGGACAATGTGCAGAGATTTTTATATTAAATCGTGTCTTACGGCTAGACTCTAAAAAGGGTTCAGCCATAAGAATATTGTCTGGCTTGCGTTCGCTGAGGTTAAGACGTAAGGACGCAGGCAAGCAGGTGCAAGGAGCCACTGTACAAACAGATGAAGGTCTCTGTACTTCTGTAAACTGTATCAAAATGTAGGTTGAAGAAATCCAGAAAGATGCAACGGTATGCAGATATTTATTTACTGCCAAATTACTCTACATGTTTCGGGCGTCCGTCGCGCCCATCATCAGGAGTACATAAAACTGTAGTTGCAGCCTCCGGTACAGATCGTACTGTAAAGTGCAAAAGTTGAACTAGAAGCGTAATATTAAACAATACGTTGTAAGACAGGTAGGTAGCCTGTAGAGGCTATCATTTAATAATAGTTTGAATTAGTCTAGTATATATTGTAACAAATTAGAAATTCTACCGATTTCTAATATGTTAAAATATATACAATACTAGACTAATTCTAACAACTTTTACCCGATAGCCTCTACAAGCTACCTACCTGTCTTACAACCTGTAGGTTAATATTACGCTTCTAGTTCAACTTCTGTACTTTACAGTACGATCTGTACCAGAGGCTGCAACTACAGTTTTATGTACTTCTGATGATGGGCGCGATGGTAGTCCCGAAACATGTAGAGTAATTTAGCAGTCAATAAATATCTGCATACTGTTGCACCTCGTTGGATTTCTGCTACCTAGAATTACGATGCACGGAACCACGAATATAAAATGTATCAAAATGCTGTATCCCAGTATTGATTTTTTAAAGATTGTCCGCAGTGAAGAAGGTTATGCCAAACTGTGTGAACCATCTGTATGTGCAGCCTCAATAGGGATTTTGGGAATTTTTAGCACAGAATGATATATCGTTAGCACGAAGGCACTCATGTGAAGACGGAGTGTTTATCCGTGAGATTTATAGCATACATGTTTCCATGACAGAAAAATATGAAGCCCAAAAGAAGACAAATTGGAATACTTCTCAAGAAAATGAGTTTGCTATTGGCATGTAAATGTGGTAAATGAGGTGCTTGAAAAATAAACTGAAGAGAAAATATGAATGTCTTTGATGTAGAATTGCTATAGACTAACAAGGAACATGTTGTGAACAAGGCTGTGCTAAAGCAATATCCAGACCTGTATCATTAGCTCTCAGCTTGCGTTTGAAGTGCGAGACCAATTTTAACAAAATCGAAACTTACCACAAAGGTAACATCAAAAGCAGAAGTACATACAGCATTGCATCACGCTCTCTTGTTTAACTGCTCAGCTGTACTTTGTGGAATACAAATGTTGAGGCGACTACAAGCCGTTTCGAGAAATATCGGTCGTCTTCTTAGTAAATCGAATGTAACTTTTTTGTATCTTCATGTATGAAGTCTTTCCTACTGCAGATTCAGGCGATGAGCGTTGTCTTATACTTAAGTGTTTTGTATATAGTACGTACTTAGCGTAAATGAATGGTATGGGATTGAAGACGGTCAAGGCAGTGATCAGGAACGGTTTCTGGGACCACATCACACTCCAGAAAACACAAAACTTAATAACCCATCAGTCTGGATATACAGACTCCATGATGTCCAGATATACGCTTTCGCATTAGCTAACCAGAAAGCATCTTTCGTAAGAATTAAAAGTGGGTTAGAGACCAGCAAGTTTTCACCCCGTATGGTATGTGGTACATTTCGAATATAAACGAAAGGTTCCATTCAGTATGAGAGTATAGGATACGTGAATGTGAGAGTGTGAGGGGCACCTGAATGTGAAAGGAGACACGTGGATGTGAGAGTGTGAGGGGCACCTGAGTGTGAGAGGAGACACGTGGATGTGAGAGTGTGAGGGGCACCTGAATGTGAGAGGAGACACGTGGATGTGAGAGTGTGAGGGGCACCTGAATGTGAGAGGAAACACGTGGATGTGAGAGTGTGAGGGGCACCTGAATGTGACAGGGGGTACACGTGAATGTGAGAGTATGAGGGGCACGTGAATTTGAGAGCGGGACATACTGGAATGTGATAGTGTGGGCGATACGTGAATGATCAGTTAGTTGATTGCAGAATGCGGAAAATAAGGCAGTCAAGTTCCGTAAATAAAACTGATGAATCCTACTTGCGAATAGGAGATTTGGTATCCAACCGTCATGACAGCTCAGAGGAAAATTGATTGACAAGTACAAGCCGGTAACACTGAGCGAGATGACAGGTTTCGTCACAGTCAATCTCGGCTGTTTACAATGTTAAATTAGGGAACAGCACTCTTCATTAATTACTGTCTTGCTCGGTAACTGTACGCGTCTCCTATAACAGTAGTAAACAAATGTATTCCTTCCTGCGTACAGTAAACTGCACAGTATCGAATTCACTGCTGCTTGATATCACATTGTGTGTCTTCCGTCTTATCTTCCATACGAACTTGTTTGCTCCAACTGCTCGTTATTGTCGGTACATGATAATAAAACTGTGTACTGGTGATCGTACGTTCATTTTACAAAGTTAAGTCTAACGGCTCTTCTCTGAAATAGAGAGGATTTAACATTAATTCCCTTTGGCCATACTGTGATGTTATTTCTATTTAAATAAGAAACTTGTGTTTATTTGCATGCCACTTGAATGATAACTGTTAAAAGTTGGTGGAGATTGGAAATTCGCAGGTATTCGGTAGGCAACTTGGTTATTTAAGATGGTTGCTTCTTGTGTGAATGGTACAGTCAAGCAAGAAATAGTCATCGCTCTGTGACGTAATGGCTTTTTCTTAAGCAATTTCTACCTCAAAAAATACATGGCAAGTAGCCCACTTGCGGGGACACAGAACATAGTTTTGGCCGGATTTAAAATATTGCTGCTTCTTGTGTGAATGATACAGTCAAGCAAGAACTAGTCATCGCACTGTGACGTAATGGCTTTTTCTTAAGCAGTTTCTACCTCAAAAAAATACATTGCAAATAACCCACTTGCGGGGACACAGAACATAGTTTTGGCCGGATTTAAATCAACTTTTCACTGAGGACACTTGTTGTGGAAACCATGAAGCGGAATGGAAAAGGTTTTCATTACTTGTTCATCAAGTTTTAAGACATTTGGCTCTGCAAGGATGGAAGGAAGGGAGATTAGTCGGTCCACATATAATGGAGCTCATGGATAAAAAGTTTTATTAAAGCGCTAGCAGTAACTGGGAAAACAGCGTTTGAAGCTTTGGGATTGGTTATTGACATCTTCCTGGACAGCCATAAAGAAAGCCTACCTACAAATAATTGTGTGAACAAATTCTGCAAACCTGCAGAATGTTGGAGTGCAGTACATTGCTGAGAATACATTTCTTTTATTCTCTTTTGGGTTTATTTTCAACAAACCTTGGGGACATCAGCGACGAACAGGGTGAAAGTTGTCATCGAGAGATTTGTACCGTGGAGAATTTGTACCGTCTACGCTGGCTGAATACTGCCGGAAAGCGAAAATAGAGAAGGTGTAGGTACAAAGCAGTGAATCAGGTGTTGTGTTGAATACGGGGTGTGTAAATTTGCACTTCTCGATTATATTACCAACGGTCGTAATAATGAAAGTGTAAAGAACTTCTTGTAAGTCTTTTATTTTCCGCCCTTTCATGAGTTTACCCCTTTAAACGCCGAGTTAAATCCCATCTGCCATATGCTGACATTATTAGGAGCTCACCATATTTTCCACGTTAGCGTGTTAAGGGTTAACATTACCTTGAATGAAAGTAACAAAAGAACCTTTGCCGTTACACTTCTTATATACACTGTTTAGCGTCATATTCAGTGGGTCTTCGGATACGTTAATATTCGAAAATATGTATTGGCTTACTTCTCGAAACTGTCTCGAAGACTCTAAGGGGTCCAAAATATTTGTTCCCAGTTTCGGAATCAGTCATTAAAAGCATATCCTATTGTAGAGCTCAAGAAGCAAAAATCACTCGTATCGTGTCAGCGACTAGACTGCTCTTAAGATGCATGGTGAAATTCTGTAAGTTGCTTGAACAGAACTCCTCCTGCTGGTGAACAATTACCATTTTTAACATTCTGAGGACCGTGCGTCGTGATATATTCTTATAATAAAGCCAACGAGAAGCACGAATTTCTCAAATATATCTTTGGAGTAGGACTGTACATGTTTCGGACAGTATCTCTGTCCATCATCAGGAGTCTAGCACTGTACACACAGCAATACATACAGGTTATGCCGACTGATTGCTAGCAGGCAGTCAGCATAACCTGTATGACATATACCTATTGCTGCGTGTACAGTGCTAGACTCCTGATGATGGACAGAGATGCTGTCCGAAACATGTAGAGTCCTATTCCAAAAATAAATTTGAGAAATTAGTGCTTCTCGTTGGATTTATTATAAGAACGTTTTTGACCTCCAGACATGTAGTAACTTCCGCGAGGTCACACTGCTTAAGCACAGAGTGTGGGAGGTTAGACTACAAGTGATAGCATAGTCGGTGACAGGTGTGGAAAGAGATGTGAGGTTAAACTGAACACTCCGTGGCAGCGACACAGAGTAGGGAGTGGGGATGAATACTCGTGAATCATTGCCTCTGTCGTTACGTTTCTAATTTTGTTTCCCGTTTTAATTTTAGGTCTATGCCTAATCATATTGTGGAATGTCCCATTACATTAAATACAGAGAGAGGTTTTTTAATCTCCGGACTGAGCATTGCAGAGCGGTCGGCCTCATCTGTCGCTTTGCAACTGTATCGCGAGCAGTCCGGTGATAAAAAAGAAAGTTATTCTTTGGAAGTGTGATGGTATCAATGTCCTGCCTGCCAACTGTAGCCCGCCCACAACGTTTTACGAGCACAGAGGAATGTGAGAGATACGAACGGTCACAAGTGTCTAATGAATAGGGAATGTAATTTTGTTACGGCATGTTCGTTTGCCGCGGTGTGTATAACTACAAATAACGCTGAGTAGGCCTACGTTTAATTTACACATATGTGAATTATATTTGGATAGAACACTGCGTGCATGTACATGTAGACGCAGTCATGATAACTGAACAACCCACACACTTCTGCACGTTTTTGTGTGTAGCCGGCAGTCTGTAGTTCGAATCCCATACTTGCCAATCCAAGACGACTGTTTAATTGGTGTTGTATATCAATTTAATAGCGCCATACTCCATCACATACTGTTTATGAACCCGTATTTTAAAATAAAGTAGATATACTTCGGCTCCATATTGGCGTAACAGCGTGTGAACCAAAGCAGAAAATAGTTCGCAGGCTGTCACTGCGAGGCGTACCTTTGGTTCCAGAAACTAGGTGCCGGTACGTCGTCCGAAACCTGACAGATATTGGGCCGATGTAGATGGATTGCGGAAGATTAACAGTAACCAGATGTTCAGTAAGACGTTGTGGTGTAAGCCGTTGTCAGCGAAATGTTACAGCTTGCGTCCACCTTTTGACCCAGTCAATCAAAATTGTAACATTTGGTTTCGTACCAACTGGTAAATCCGAAACACAATGACTGTGTCAGACTACCCAGACAGACTCCAGAAATTTTGGTTTTCAATTTCCCAGTGTAGACGAAGATTCTGGAACCTGTACAAAAACAGAAAGTTTAGCATTTGAACAGTAATCAATAGTTTTGTTGTCCTCCATAAAGAAGTAAAAGTTTTAAACTTACAAAGTACATAAAGTGTAATAATTGACATCGTTTTAATACCTAAAGCTAAACAAATAAAGTAATAAACCCAAACACGTTAAAGTGGCAGTTAATTAAATATCGCATAAAATTAATTATTGATTCTTACCCGAATTATAATCTGGTGCTGTAAAAGCGTTAGTGGCTTCAGGTGCTCGAACACGTGATATTCCTCGAGTGGGATTCACGCTTATCGAGTAAGAAGCTAGACGGGGACCTGTGTGGAGACACACGTTTCAGTTTGCTTTGTAAACTGAAACAACAATCGTGAACTCCTGCTGATGGACGGAAAGACCGTCCGAAACATGTAGAGTGATTTCAAAATAAATTTGAGACATTGGTGCATCTGGTTGGTTTTACTACCAAAAAAAAACATATTCCTGCAGCTGTCCTCCCACAATAACTAGCGTCTTTATAGCGACGTTCGTAAAATCGGCACGGATAACACGTTCTTCAGTCTATTTATCATTGCTCTTTGATACAGCATTGAACCTGACCTGTCATGAACTTTTCACATTGACACGGAGACACTCAGGTGGCCGACTTGACATGATGGTAAGTATTCAGGCTGTCGCAGGGGATGTTACATTATGGCCTTGTGGGTTATTTATTACACAGTGTAGGCTGATAGGTTTGTTCCGGCCTTACAAAGAAACATGCTACTTCCATTTTCGGAGTGACCGAATTTGGTTCAGGTGCTTGCTGAATTATGCGCCTGAAGCATCCACATGGTCAAAATTCAGTAAACTGAATATGAAGGCAACATTTTCCTCCGAAATGTCGGCACTTACCTATTATCGTGCATGATGTGATATCCTAGCAGGTCGCCAATTGGATTAGACCTCCCTGTCACCAGAATTCCACCAGTGGTTTCTACGTACCACGCTTGATACACGTGTTTCATTTATCTATCACCGACTCGGCACATGGGTGCTGATAAGTCCCTAGCCCGACCAGGAAAGAAACAAGCTAATGTTTCTGTCAGAATGGCGTGAATATCCTTCGGCGCCTTACCTTGCAGGAAAAAAAAAACTTTGACAGCTCGCGTCTCGATGTTGTTGAATCCACGCGCGTCCCTGACATGCTTCCGAGCTTGTTTCTTTCCTGTTCGGGCTGAGGACTTATCATCACCCCGGTATAGTGTTAGTAATTGACAACGTCTTTGGATGAAGCAGCACTCTCCCTCTGTCTGTTCTATAACTTGTAATCTGACACCTCCGACAGGCTTATTTCTCTTCGCTTGTGCGCGACTTTGAGAGAACTCGAAGGTTACGTCTCCTCCCGCAGAAGCCTGGATGTTTGTAGTATTCAATAAATGTTATTAGTTTGATGGACGCAAGAATTAAGCACTAGACGGTACGTGTAGAAATAATGATGGAGATTGGAATTTCATAACTAACTCCATCGAGAAGAGTAATATTTGAGAAGCTGATAGTTTCTTAGCTTATCAATAAAATCTCCACATTTTATGGAACCTGATGGTTCATTATCGTATTCACAAGACCCTGCCTTCTGGCCCTATTCTGAGCCACATAAGCACACTACATGCCCCCAATCCCATTTCCTGAAGATCTATTTTAGATTGGAAATGCATACAAAATGCAATTTGGTAAATGGTGAAGAAATGACTCACTTGGGAGACCAAGGGATAGATGATTGGTTGAAGGGGTAAAGCTTCTGATTTGCATTCAGAGTGTGTCAGATTCGATTCCCGGCCGAGACGCCGACTATACCCACCGAGCATTCAAGGTCTGTGAGATGTCATGCCGTCTCGGGTACCAGTGCACCAGTCGACACGACGACGTAACATCCCACAAGGCTTGGATATTCATCACCATTGCCTGAAGTCCTCAAATCTCTGTCTCGGGTTTTTCTAGTTTTGTCTGTTGCTCTAGGTTAATGCTGGAAATAGTGGGTCACAAGTATTCGAACCTGAATAGCCACTAATATCATTGGACGCTGATTTACAGTACTCTCTTACTTTTTGTACATGTTGCATTCTAATTTGTGTCGTGTGTATTGTTGCTAATTTTATGTTGTCTTGTGTGTATTTGTTGTTGGTTGACCGTGTGTATTGTTGTCATCTTATGTGTATTTGTTGTACTGTGTGTGTATTGTTTTTTTTTTACCTTAGATGCCGGACTGCTGGCTAGAAGTCAGTATTCGGAAGGACCTGCGACCGGCCATCTCGATACAGATTTTTCTTGGTTTCCCTGTGCCTAAGAGCAAATGCTGAGATGGTTCCCAAGATTCCAAGTTGCCACTACATGCTTCTCATGTAGCCATTCCGGACTTAAATTTAGTAGTAACCAATTTCATATTTTGTATACATGTAAAATAACCACTGCCACCAGGTGACAACCCAATTGCAGTTAATAATAGTAATAATAATATTCTTCCTTATGAAGGGTATTTATATTTATTTTCCTGAGACGAACTGTGTCCCTAGGGAATACAGTGTTGCAGCTATTCTGTTGTTACTATTCATGGTGCTTATATCGTTAGTTTCAGTGTTGAATCTATTGTACTTTTACATTAGTACTTTCCGAAGTATGTGT
>Ga0136643_10019318_pt1 | contig 10295 bp, 10 predicted proteins | sample TergutLab28metaG_FD_96883 | JGI IMG/M metagenome (GOLD analysis project Ga0136643, IMG submission 96883) | Labiotermes labralis P1 segment gut microbial communities from Petit-Saut dam, French Guiana - Lab288 P1 (version 3) (version 3) | ecosystem: Host-associated > Arthropoda: Insects >... | reverse complement strand
AACCCAATCCAGTCCACATACCCACATCCCACCTCCTGGAGATCCATCCTAATATTATCCACCCATCTACGCCTAGGTCTCCCCAGTGGTCTCTTTCCCTCCGGTTTCCCCATCAAGACCCTACAATATCCATGCTACTGTACCAATTTAAAAAATTTTACCTACTTGTCTACCAGATACATCTAAAATCTGAGGCAACATAATTAAGTATTAGTATGATTCACTTCCACATTGACATAACAAGACACATGTCACAAGAAATACCACAAACAAACAAACAAGTTTACAATAAAATAGCTGCAGATTGAATTGAGACAACTGGGAGCCAGGAGAGATCAGTCTGTAGAGTGACTACCATATGACTGGAAAATTGGGGTTCAACTCCCAGCAGGGCCCAATAAAAGTATTGTTTTCTTCTTCACCACATCAAAGACTGGTTCTGAGGCCTACCAAGCCTTCTATCCATTAGGTAAAAGGTGCTCTTTCCATGGTTGTAAAGAAGCCAGTGCATGCAGCTGACCACTCACCTTTATCTATCTTAACGTTAAGACTGTATGAAGCTCTCCACTCTCCCATACACCACAGGAGAGTGCCTAACCCTCTGATGCCTAATGTGAGCTATACCTGTTTTGCCATGTGACGGTTAGTTAGGTATAGGTAACACCCATTTAATCACCTTCAGGTCTCCTGCGCATTGTACCAGGCATTTAATTCCAGTGTCAAAGCATTAACTAAGCACAGAGACAACTTTACATCTCATTTTGTTCCTCAGGGCAACTAATGTAATAAATGCTGGAAAAAATTCAGACTGAGGTTCCCTTTTTTTAACTTATTAAATGATTAACACTCTGGTACAACTACATACCTGAAACCAGAGATGGCTTTCTGGTATATGGTAGCATCATTACTCTTGTCAAACACATAGCTGAGAGCAGCAACAGTTGGTCCCCAGATAAGAGAGAACAGGTCATGGTCAAAAAGGCCATTTGGTGCATGTATGAAGACACCATCTTTGCTTGCACCTCTACGTAACAACACCTTCCACAGGTAGTTCTCCTTCACAAGACCAGTCTGTTCTGCTGGCATTACTATCTCGTCTGTCCTGGAACAAGCCACCAGACTTGTATCATCCCAAACCAAGGCAGTGTGATTATATAAACATGGTCTGTACGAAAAAAATCATAGGTCTGAATGTTGAAAAAGAGATAAGTACATCACAAAAACCACTTACTCCTTACCTGTATTATTAACACCTCTTACAATGCTATGTATCAACTGGACTAATGTCAGCTACCTGTGTTAAAACTGGCACAAGCAAAAAGGCAAAGTGGTTGTTAGTTAATTAGTACAGTATTTCTGTCAGTATATGTCATCACATTTTAAAATATTATTCATATCAAATATTTCTGTTCTTACTCAATTAATACACCAACTAATGCACTTATATAAAAGTTACACATTAAAACACCAAAACTGCTCCGACATGTTTTGGTCCTAAGACCATCATCAGAGAGCTATATTTTCCTTGCTAAAGTCACATTAAAAATAGTCACTGATTAACTTCGTTGTACTAATAGGGTGTTGTGGCAGCATGTCGTGTTGTGTAAGGTTATGTTGTCAAGAGTGCCCTGCTATGGATGTGCATTCTGTGCTTCGCTGCGTGATACTTTAGTGTTTTAATGTGTAACTTTCATGTAAGTGCATTAGTTGGTGTATTAATTGAGTAACTCGACAACATGCAAGGTGTAACAATGAAAATTTCTGTTCTTGTTTGTGTCATTTGAGGTGGGCATTATAAGTTTCCACCTACCCTCTATAACCCACTGTGTGGAAGTCAGATGATGACCATGACCAGCATGCAACTTTTAATTATCTCTGGCATCTTAGTTTCACACACGGTTCATAAACAGCATGGAGGTGGCCTTTCTGTATCATTTAAGTACCTCAAGGCAGCTCTTTACTACTGACATACAGTGAAACTTCTAACCATTGTGTCTGAATGGACTACTCAGGAAAAATGACAATGCAAAAAAATGGCAATTTTGGGACAAGAATTAAATATATGTCAGAAATGTGAAAAAATATAAAATTACAATTTTACACTTTGCATTTAGGTCTACAAAAATAATAAACAAATAACATGTTACACATTAATACATGGATTAAAAATTACTTCCCCGCCCAGGAATCTGTAACTACCAACTGTTCATCCCAAAACCTTACATTCCAGATGAAACAGCACAAACTCCAAGAGCAAAATGTTCTGTTTGTCATACCACTAATTCTGCTCATGTAACAAAATTATTTTAGAGATTTGTAAGCAGCTATGGCTTTGGCAAAACTTGTCACTGATAAAAATTTAGCTAGTCTCCCTCTTCCTCCTAACCCTGCTGCTGACAGCCAGACAATCATCACCAAACACATCAATACTGGAACACCATGCCACAAGCACATTGTCTACGGATGCACAACAGGTGGTCAACATCCTCTTCAGCATCCAGCCATATCAAGTCCTCATGGAAGAGATCACACTTGTGCAGTGTGGTGGACAATACACAAACTTCATATTCTGTAGAATTAATATATCTGGTGGTTGAGAAGCACCAACACCCACAAATGACAAAATGTTTCTAACCCGCATACCAATGGAGGCATCGAGTGCCCTTAAAAACTCCATAAGAATGGGTGTAGCATACACACTTCTTTATTTGCATAACATTTCACACTTAGAGAATGTGATTTCAATGATTTTACAACCACATGCAACATGAATAGCAAACACCAGGTAAAATAATGCTACATCACATAACTGTCAAGCTCAGAAAGGCGAAATGAACAGGACAATGTGAGACAATACTTAATAACAACTGTGGAACACAGTAGTCAGGTTAACCACCTTGAAACCTAAGCTGCCCCTTCACCCCCACCACTCAACCATCAGTCACACTTCGTCAATATGTGGTGACATTTTGTAAGTAAATGGTTATTACTGCTATAGGCAAGTAAGCACTATTGTACCTTCCAAAAACAACACATTGCTTTCACTGCACTTTTCTCAGAAATCATCACTACAGGAATAGAGTGGGTCATGACCAAGGATTCTGAACTTACCTATGAAAATGATGCTTTGTGGAGTGATATGCTGGCAGAATTCTACACTGTTTATGTGTGCAATTTTATGGAACCAGAAGAAATGAATAACACTTGCAGGAAAACAACATACATGAGAACAATGAATAGAGGTCTCACAAATAAGTGACACAACTTATTTCTGTTCCTGTCCTCCAATGAGTCGTAAATAACAGGAACGTTCAAAGCCATAATGAAGATATAACCACCAACACATGCAGCAGTAGGTCATATAAATGCTGACACCAAGGAGTTAAGTGGTAGCCATGGCCAAAACTAGTAAGCATGTGTCTGTTGCTGGTACAGACAATAAAAAACTAACTGAATTACCAGCAGAAGAAATTCAGTAATATACTTCCAGTTCATATAGAGAACTCACTATTATTATTGACATACCAATTTTGGCCTTTCTGCATCGGGCTTTAAATGGCTACAGTCCACCTTCGCGTATGACATTCATTTTTCTAAGAATTTAAATTTCAGCACATGGTTTACAAAAAACATTAATATTACAAGAAACAAGCAAGATTAAATATTGGATTTAACGGCATTTTTTAGGAAATAAAACAGATATTTTTGTGTGTTCAAGAAAGCAGTAATAATTTTTAATTCCTGAATAGACAAAAAAATTCTATGGAATATGTAAACATTTCAGTTGCTTTTACTTACATATTGGCTTGAGTCCCCAGGTTTTCTTACAGAGGTCGCATCTGATGTTGTTAGAACATGTTTTCTTAACACACAGTCCCACTTCACCCTTATGTCACTTCATGAACACTTTCTGTGTCACACCCCTGGCCTTACACATGCAACACCTCAGCTGCGTTTCAGACAGGATAGGCCAATGTTTGCTGTTGCAGACTTCGAGCCTAGCGACATGCGATTCAACATTAGGTGGTCTACCTAATGGCCTTGGTACTCTCTGTTCAGGTCCAGCATGTGCCTTGTGAGGGTATATCGAAAAATCTCTATGTGAAATATTACTACCCCCGCATGAGGAATGAAGAATGTAGCTATTGAGAATGGCCAGGTCTAACAGATAACAGAACAATTTTTTCGTCCACTTGAATGTGCGACAACTGATAGAGTAACTGTTGGCTATTCTGTCACCACTACCCACATAGCCCATATGATGGTTATAATCCATCACAAATCGCGGCTTTATGGCTTCACACCCCCCCCCCAATTGCAGAAATTACCTTCCGCTGGGGCATTGTGAATATTCGTCAACATGCAAATGCCTCTCTTGTCCCGCCACAGTATTGCTGTCAAATCAGCCCTGGTTCTTACGCGAATGTCTCCCCTTTTCAGTTTTGATGTCTTCGGTGCTAGTATTGTGGCATGCCTCTCCTGTTCGGCCTGACAGTGCTACAACAGTAAATCTGTTTCTTGGTCAAGTCATCAAATAATTCAGGGGAAGAAAAGAAACTGTCCATGTATAATTTGTGGCCACATCCTTCTATCTTCCTTGTCAGGTCTGTTACTGTCACATGGGTTGCTGTCATGTGCTGTGCCATGCACTGTCAATCCTTCCCCAGGTATACTTTCATGTCATCCATGTATCCAGTCAACCATAAGGTTCGAAAATTTTGATTCTGAAACACTTGCGTTTCTTTGGTATGTACTGTTTGAAAATCACCCTTCTCTGAAAGGAAACAATAACCTCATCAATAGCCAGATTTTCGGACGGGTTGTAAAATTTGGAAAATGTAGCATTCAGAATATCAAACAGGTCTCGTATCTTCCATAGTCTGTCAAAATTTCCATCTGTCCTATCAGGATCATTCCTATTGTCAGTAAAATGTGAGTAATGAAGGATGTGAAGGTATCAGTCCCATTTCATCATAGTGCCACAGAAAGGTGTATACTGCAAAATACAGAATAAAAATGCTAAGTGGATTGGAGCCGTCATTTATGTGTGACGCTTTGTTGTCCTTCTTTACTCAGGGGCCTCCTGTATGTGTACTATAATGCTCTGAGGGCAAGAAGGGCATGTCCATTGTAGGGTTACTGGCTGTTGAGTCTGTTCATCTGGCCCACTCTCACCAGCATCCTCTTTGTCAGAGGCACTGGTCAAAATTGACCTGCTGGACTCATGACAACTGGCTGTTTGGTGGTACAGTTGAGGTTGTGACACCCCTGGCACTCTTTCAGAACCTCCTTCAACTGAACAAATGTTGCTTGATACTCTCACTTCGTCACTATTAGTGTCAACAATCAGTCCAGATATTTCGCTGGACTGCAGCAACTGTGGCCCCTTGCTTGGTCGACTCATAATGCCACCACTCACATTGACTGTCAAATGCTGACTGGGAAGAATAACAAGCTCTCTATGCAACACTAAGGAATGAAACGCAATATTGTTGGGCTCTAAATGGGGCCCTTTAAACAAAAGGATGGATGATAAAGTTCTGCTTATTGCACCCTGTCACCATATTATCGCTGTAACCCTAGTGCTACATAGATACACTCTCCAGACTAAACAATTAGTCACACACAAGCCAGAAGAAGAGAGTAGGAAAAATAAGCTTTGCATCATTGCCACTATATTCTTACTGGCTGTAGGTACAAATAGCCTCATATAAAAAATGGATAATGGGGTTTCTATCAAGTGGTAAATCAGTCGGAGCATGAAGCTTAAAAAATCTTCTAGTGGGGTGCTACGAATAAGTGAGGTTTCCCTAAATGTCCAATGGAACTGACAGCAAAATATTTAAATGGCTCAAGCTGTGACTGTCCTACATGTAGGACACTCAAGCCCAGGGGGATTTTGAATGCGTCCTATATCTAGGATGCACGGACTGTAAAGGTTAAATCAGCAAGAGAAGAAGAGTCAAAAAACAAAGGCCAATGAAACAGCTGAAATTCAGATACCAATAGAGACCCTGTGACACAGTAATACTGAGTGGAAACCTGACTCAGAAGATGGAAATTGGTGGAAATGACCTCAGAAACTCAGAAACCTAGATCCAGATTGACCCTGAAATATCATACCTTCCTTAATCACCTTCCAGGTATGTGGAAATTCAATGACCCAACCTATGGAATGGATGATGATGATGATGATGACAAAAATGACGAGAAAACTAACCCTATAAAAAAGTTTTTCATGTAAATAATAGAAATTTAATTTCCTGCCTCAAAAGAAACACTGTGTCTCCATTACCAATTCCACCCTCTTGCTGCTGTATTGTATAATAAATGCTGTTTACAGTGACAACACAAAAAATATACTACATGGAAAAATGCTGAGTATTTTAATGTTGAAGCAAGTGGTACTGTAACCACTACGCTCGGAGGAAGTAGGGGAAGGGATCCAATGCTGAATGAATTCATGTACGACTGTAGTAACTGAAGCACGAAATGAGAACAAGATGCAAACTACTCAATCTTGCAGTTCAGTGTGTCCACCCAGTACTCACTTGATCCCATTGTATATATCATCCAGCAATTCCTGATCAAAATCCTGGCCCCCATTCACTTTTTTGAGGTTCCTTTTGAATTCATCCGCAGTCATGGGGTTGTTTTGTCGTTTTACGTTGTAATTATGCTGATCCACATTCAACATTATCACAGCATATGCTAATGTGAATGCTGCATCAGCATCAGCAAATGGTTCACCATTCTGTTTCTGAAAAATTATAAAGAACATCAGATAATAAGGGACCACATAAAATTTGAGGTTCTCACAGTGAGAATTATGAAAATGGTCTTCCAAGAGGTGACATCAATTAGTCCAGTACAGAAGTACTGATCTACTAACTCATACAGCATCACATTCCAGATGACTATAACTAACTGCACTATAAGAACCAACAGAACGCACTATTTCACTCTCAATTTATTTTGATAATTAACCTCTACATGTTTTGAGCACGTTTACCACTCATCATCAGAAGGTACTTGTCCGTATATACACCAACTGGTATGTGTCATACTGAAAGTAGTGGAATTATGTAAAATTACTTAAATATATATATTGTCATTAAAAGTACAAAATATTATGTTATCAGTAAAATTTCAGATTATGTTAAAATATTTTGGATAATAAAAAGCATTTCAGAAAATGCAATAGACTCTTACATTATAGCAGAATTGTTGTATGTATTGTTATATTGGCTGGCTGCTAGCAACGTCAGAGCGGAACTGGTTTTTAGTCGGGTTGATGGTGGAGTATTGATTGGTCAGTCTGGTGGGGCGTGACATATTGTGTAGGTTGTAGATCAGCTGATATATGGGGTTATGTTCACCTATGTGTTGTTCTGGAAAGAGCTGTTTATGATTGGATGTAGAGTTGCTCATATGGTAATGATAGTGTGGTTATATCAAATATTTTTTAACCCTTTGCCGCTCCTATTTAAAGCCCTACTGCATGGGCAGAAAGACCGCGTTTTTTTCAGTGGGCATTTAAATTTACGTACTACACCAGAAACAGGTCTCCCCTCCAGGAAAAAAAATCATAACAATTCGTACTACACCAGAAACAGGTCTCCCCTCCAGGAAAAAAAATCATAACAATTAAACTAAAAAAGACAGAATGACAACTCTTTTTTCACCTTATTCTTAATAAATTTATGCATGTAATAACCTACTCACCTAACTTTGCATCTCCACATTTCACTGCTCATTGTATTCCAAAAAACACCCCACACAGCACAATGGAAGGTCACACTGCTTAAATTTATATGTTGTCTGTTTACCCCTTCCGGATGGAACTTTTTTTTCTCTATAAGCAAAGCACACACTTTTGCATGGCCTGATACTTTTTGTAAAGTATGGAAAAGGTTAGGGAATGCAATTCCGATGGGCAAACTTCTCTTCCTGCCTGTACGCTTGCGAGACATGAATGTACCAATCAGCTGACGCACCAAGTTTCGTCTGAAGGTTAGTTGCCTGTTTCCATGTGCTGTAGAGGGGGGATGATTTGTCAGGTCATATAAGATGAAACAGTTCACAAGACACATTTAGGATCAAATGTAATATAAATTTCCACAATTTTTTTGAAGATCAGCCAACACCATAGTACTTGCGTTTCTGATCACATATATCCACACCTCCCATGTGTTTCATGTATTTTATGACAGCTTGAGGACATGCAATTTCAATTTCTTTATCACCTTTTCCTGTTTTTCTTGTGACCAAACCATCAGTCCGGGGATCGGAATTTGCAGAAAGGAGGAGAAAAACACATTTGTCTTGCCACACTATGGCCGTCACACCTTTATTCTGCATTTTCCTGGACTTGCCCCTTTTCAATTTCAAGACAGTTGGTTTCCTAAATTCTGTTGGCCAATTTTTTTTCTATTTGCCCTTGTAGTGCCATAGCTGTACATTTCTTGTTCCTATAGCATTTTCATAAGATTTGTGGAGCTGAAAAAATTGTCGAAATAAATATGATGCCATTTTCCCCAGAAATTTTCTATAATTTGCAGTACAACTTGTTTCCCTAGTAGAAGGTCTTGTTGTCAAATTTCTTTTTTTCCTTTATAAATGTCATATTTTAAAAGATAACCTTTGGCACTGTCAGCTAGACCCCAAGCCTTTATCCCCCATTTAGTTGGCTTTCCAGGTAGATACTGTTTCAGAAAAAATCTCCCCTTGAAACCAATCATTGCCTCATCCACAGCAAGTTCGCAGCCTGGTATGCATGCTTGTGTGAATTTATCCATCAAATCTAGAGCTGGTCTTGCTTTATACATGATGTCAAAATCTGCACTTTGTTGGTCAGGTGTTTCTTCTTCATCATTCAGATGTAAATACTGTCCCAGTTTTTTTAATCTTTCAGTGTCACGGCTTGTCTCACTATAGGACAGATGCAGAAATTGCCTTGAAAATAATCCTCAATCTCTGGTAGGTCAACAAGGCCCATATAAATCAGAATTCCAATATAGGCTTGGATTTCTTCTGCATTTGTGTCTTCCCAGTTGTTATCCACTTTTCCCGCTTTCTTTGTGATAAAGCTGCATATTTATTTGTTTCTTCCACAAATTTGTTGTAAAAATTATTGGTCACAAATAACTAAAAAAAATCTTTCTCACTGCTGCCAATGGATAGAGAATGTTTAGGACCTGATAAATTCTTGTATTTTTCTAATTCCTTGAAATTTAGGGTATTAGTCCATTTCAGATGAGGAGTTTTTGGGCCACTAGTACGAGTGCCTCGATCTTCACTTGTTTCAGAATTGTCATCCAGCCGTCCATCTTCGTCACTGTCTGGTTCATTACCATCTTCATCTTCCTCAGATGAAAATATTGTTACATCACTATCTGTACTTTCTTCTAACACTAGGAAAATTTCCGCATCTTCTACTCTTTTATGCGAAGCACGAGATGTAGATGCCATAATTTCAACCTCGACTGAGCCCTCAGGAAGAGACTAACATTCCAACTTGAATCTCCATAACCTACTTTGATGTTTATGCTTGAATCATGTTTATACACCTATAGACATGCTTACTTAGTGCATCATCACGTCAGGCAACAGAGAGCTCCTGTTTCGTTTAAACAACACAACAGATTTACGAAGAGGACAACAAAAGCACTTTAGAGCGTTTAGGCCGGGACAGGACATTTAAATCCCGAGCGCTTCAGAGCATTAAGGATGGTAAAGGGTTAATAGGGTCATGCAAAGAAGTTGAAGGAAGCATCTTCAGTCAGAAAAATCAAGGCTACCGTTTTCTGGGACAGAAAGGGGATCTTCCTTATTGATTTTCTAGAACGTGGATTGACAATTAACGCCGATGCTTATTGTGAAACTGTGAGGAAACTTAGATGGGCCATTCAAAACAAAAGACGTGGAATGCTGTCCAGTGGGATTGTGCTTTTGCATTACAATGCGCGACCTCATACCGCAGCTTGAACTGCTCAACTGTTGCAACAATTTCGCTGGGAAGTTTTTGACCACCCGCCCTACAGCCCTGATCTCGCGCCAAGCGACTACCACCTATTCATGCATCTAAACAAATGGCTTGCATCCCAAAGCTTTGAAGACGACAATAGACTGAAGACAGGCATTACCACATGGTTCAAGTTGCTGGCAGCAAACTTCTTTGACACTGGAATAAGGAAGCTGGTGCCACGATACCAAAAATGTGTGGAGGTCAGAGGGGACTATGTGGAAAAATAAGGTAAATATGTAGATCTCTTTTGCCTGTGATAAATAAATTT
>Ga0136643_10019312_pt1 | contig 10297 bp, 4 predicted proteins | sample TergutLab28metaG_FD_96883 | JGI IMG/M metagenome (GOLD analysis project Ga0136643, IMG submission 96883) | Labiotermes labralis P1 segment gut microbial communities from Petit-Saut dam, French Guiana - Lab288 P1 (version 3) (version 3) | ecosystem: Host-associated > Arthropoda: Insects >... | reverse complement strand
TGTTTGCAGCGCTTGCGCACTGAACATTCTCAGAAACTGTATGCTGCACTGTTTAATTGCAATAGGCTGTCTGTACATTCCGCGGTACACAGTTCACGGCATAATAAAGGCGATATTACCATGACTGTGCACAGTTTAGTTGCTTCTTCATAATGTGGACCTCCATGGACAGTGAAGGGAAATTACTGACTGAAATAGACGGACAAACGTCTTAAGGTGTCCAGTTATCATGAACGGTACCGTAAGATGTCACGGTTGACTTCAATGATACGCCGTGACGTCAATCACTAACACGGTGCTTTAACTTTAGTGACAGTAGCACATCGCTGTTTGTCGCGTGTACCACTGTTATTGGAGGTGGGGAGAACTAGACTTTAGATAAAGAAAGTGGGAAGAGGCAGGAGGAAACTGCGTAATGAGAAGTTTGATGGTTTGTAAGTAGAAAATTTTCATGAAGTTATGGAAGGTGAGATGGATGGTAGTGTGAAGTTGACCACACATCTCCACTAAATGGAGATGTGTGGTCAACTTCACACCCAGACAGCTTTAAACCCGGAACGATCACCGGTACCGATTGAACTGGAGGCTGGTTTGGTTCCAGATGCTGTCTGAACGATGAAGGTAACAATGCACGTTGAGAATGGATACAGAAAGCTGACTGGGGATAAGAGTTGTGAGAACTAATATAGATGACGGGCACAATTGAAATCGACCAACAAGTAAGGGATAATTAATGTATTACAGCGTATCGTCCTTTGAGGGATAACTGAGTTTCGTCTATCACAAAAAGCTCTGAATTCTGAGCCACTGTTTGAACCTGAAGTAGGAGTCTGCTTTTTGTAGTGAGCTACAGACTTAGTAGAAATGTGAATGTCAGACATATGAAACGTATTGTGTACAGGAAAATTGCTTGTAATCAATGTAATATTTAAATCACGCACACACACACACACACACATATATATATATATGTGTGTGTGTGTGTGTGTGTGTGTGTCTAGAATTCAGTTCTTTCCAACCATTCCGCAAGAACCAAATCCAAAAACGACAGAAATGTGTTATCACAACTCTGTTGCGTAATTTAATATTGCACATCACTCCGTGCTATATGATATGTGATACCAATTCCTTGCACAGTGTTTTTATTTGTTAATTATTTCTCCGACTTGTTTCTGCCTCAGTTCATGGCCATTAGATAAGGTAAGGTAGGATTAAAATATTAAGAAATCCACATCAGTTTATACGATACAAAAATTGTGTTCAGTATACACTGATGTAGTTTGTTGTGTTGTCATTCAAAACCGCAACACGACACATCTGTAGTGTGATTTTGGGTTTATTTCATTGGAGGAAAGTTTAATGGCAGACGTTGGGACACGACAAGTTATATCAGTGCCTCCTTATCACATGTGTAAAACTTCTGCAAAATAATTTGACGTATGAACTGCACAAACTTACGAGCTCCATGAAGACGGCCAAGAACTGAGGACGAAACACGGTGGATCAATAATTAATAAACAAACATTATGCAGAAAGTTGGTATTAAATGTGTGCATATATATATATATATATATATATATATATATATATATCTGTTGCGTAATATCAAGATTTCTTTCAAATACGCACAGTGAAGGAGCGCACTTAAGAACAAAGGACATGTGCAAAGAAAATTACAGTATCGAGGTGTGGTAACAGACAGATTAATTTAGAATAATATATAGAGTTCGTCGTTGTGTAGAAGTGTTTAGAAAAATATTATTAAAACACACTCATAAACTGCGCAACTTTATCTGCTTTTTCACTGCTCTAACACGTTTCGGTTAATCATTAGCTTTCATTAGGAATGTATTCAGGTTTACATATAAAATTATTAGGAACCGTGTAGACTGTAACACGCCTGGGACTAGTTTTTAAAAACTGAATTATAATACGTTTGCTCCAGTAAAATATTTATATTGCAAATCTTTCTTCTTCTCAGTCCACGAATCACAATGGCGTAGTTCATGAACATTAATAAGGTCAAATTATTAATTGAATCTCCTATTTTATTCAGTAATTTCAAATTTTTCGAAGGCATAAAATCGGTTTTCTTTCAATAAAAGGGTTCAGTTTGTCTTCTCTTCTTCCAGAACTTGGACTTGCTGCCCGGTACGGCCTCACCCCTCACTCCTCCTAGCTACGCCCCTGTTCACATTTCCCATTACACCATTGTTTTATAGCGGTTTGTAACAAGACACACAAATCACAATACAGTGTATTCAATACGAATTTTATTTAACACAAACATGCAGGTCTGTGCGTTTATTTTGCAACTGAAATAGTACATAATACTGTACAGTACGTGATACGAGAGCACGTAACCTGCGCCTGATCATTAAACATTAACAGCACACATATGGAGAATTATTTATATTCTAAGAGCCCCTCTGTACATTCGTTGTTCGGAAGTTCATATTACAATTAGAGGAAATTGCAGAATAAGTACCTTGAGTATAAGTAATGTTACTAAATTTAATAATATATTTGTACGATGATATTAAGGACGATGTGTTGGGCAGGGCATGTGTTTCACATGGGGCAGTAGCGAAATTCATAAATTGCTACTGTAGTGGAAACTTATAGAAACAGAACATTAGTTCAGTAACATTAACGTTATCAGGTGCTGCCCCATCACCACGCAATGTATGTAATTTTACCGTGAGGGAAAGGGAACATTCTGGAGCTACAAACATAAACACACACATCGTCACATTACTTCACAAAAATCCGGTACAAATTTCCTACCGTAAAATTGCAAACTGCTGAACTGCCATGTTAGCATATCCTTGTTTAAAAAATAACCAACACGATGTCACTTGTGGACTACCCATGAAAATAAAGGATAGTCCACAAGTGACATGGTGTTGGTTATTTTTTAAACAATTACAATGATGCACGGAACAATGAATGTAAAATTTAGCATATCCTGTTGCGTATCTTGTGTCAGAACTTATATCTGCGTCGGAATGAGCTGAGGCATAAGATGCCCCTGAAAATGCATCTGCGTACGGTTAAACTGAGACTTATGTTGCCCTGGGATCGTAGGCGTCGCAGTATTCCATCGTTTTCGGTCTGTTTCTTAGTCTCATCTCCACCTTGGCCAAATTAAATCCCCACCAATTGCACAAACCAACAAAATACCAGTCACAATTAAAATAGTCCACTACGGAAGGACCTCCGCTCTGCATACTTACTTCACTTTCATCCTTATGTTCTGTACGTGTGCTGACAACTTCAGAGATTGTTTTGGATTAAATGTTCATTTCCTCAGCAACATGAGAGCGAATTTCTTCAATCACGTCCCACGACATCCCTTGCAACTGTCTTGGGGACGCACAATGCAATGTCAGTTTGTGTTTCAATCCCCGCCACACTTCAAATAACAAAGAACAATCACAATTCCAAGGATTTGCTGTAAGGTCTGTAACAGCTGTTGTTTGGTTTAACCACTTCACTGATGCGACATCCAGTGTACTCAGACGATTTGAGCACAGATTTAGGTACTCAAGTTGGAACGTTGCTTTGGAACTGTCAGAATCACTGTTAAGTGGAAAATACAATTCGAAGTTAATAGACCGTAACATATTTTGAGCCAGGTTGAGGTGTTTCAGCTTGGACGGTTGGTTATTTTGTCGGTTTGTACTGTGGAAGGTGTTGTGGAATATAATTGGATTCAGCTCCTCAATTTTGTTGTTCGGAAGATCCAACTCTACCAAATGTTCGAGTCCGTGTAATGATGATTTGCTGATTTCTGTTATGTTGTTCCCTTGTAAATAAAGAAATGTTAGTTCCCGGTTGTGAATGAACGTGTCTGGATCTAGTGAAGTGATTTTGTTTTTTGAAATATCCAAATGACGAAGCCTGCTGTTATTTCGGAATGTTGACTGATGGACATCAGATATGTTGTTTCTTTCCAAATTAAGCCATTGCAATTTCCGGTTATTATTAAATGTGCCAGTCTTGATTGACGGATGAATATCAGCCATATTATTATCATTCAAATTAAGCCATTTCAGTTCCACATTAAAACTAAATGTTTCCGGCTCTATTGAAATAATTTTGTTTCCTGATGAATTTAAATCGGTTAGTTTACTGGCGTTTGCAAATGTAGATGGATGGATATAATTAATAGAATTTCGTTCCAGATCAAGCCACACTAATTTCACGTTGTTATAATATGTGTATTGATGTATCGAAACAATTTTGTTTCGTGACACATCTAAATCGATTAATTCGGTGTTAGTCTGAAATGTTGACGGGTGTATGTCTGTAATACTGCTCTTCGCTAAATACAGCCGAACTAATCTATCAGTGTAGTAAAATGTATATCGGTGAAGTTTTGATATACTGTTACCGGACAGATACAGTTCCTCAAGATCAGCAAGACTAAAGAAGGCAAATTGCTGTATCTTCTTTATATTGTTCTGTGACAGGTCAAGAGATGTCAGTGATAAGAAACCTTCTTCCAGCTCATGTACAGCACTTCCAGTGACACGTAGTACCTTAATCCAGATTGAAACGCGTGTTGCGTCACATCTATTACGTCACTAAACAGATTTGTACATGTCGCCTGTTCACTGTAGCACTGACACACACTGGGACAGAGTTGTTGTGAGTTCACTTGTACTGCAGTCACGATCACCAGCACGATCATTTTGGGGAAATTACGGTACTTTTGCTCCTGTACTCGAACCGGTTTACGTCCCTCTCATTTCCCTATTGGTCAACAGACTGTTAGATACTGCGTTTATGTGCTCAATCTGCACGACATCTGAAGCATATCTCTATTGCTCAGAGGTGTAGCTGTGCACTTGTATGCCTTCCTAATGTCAAGCCTGTCTTATCGCAGTTTTTGGAACAAGGTGTGTTTTTCTGCTTCTGTGCAGCGGCATGAAAATCTATAAATGTTCAGTTTGTTACATAACAAGAAATGTTGGGAAGAATATTGAAATTTGCCTGGGGAAGAAGAGATGTGCGGCCTAGACGTATATGACAGGCAGAAATAAAATCTACCACCAAATAAAGGTTAATTAATGCAGTACGGCGTACCGTCCATTGAGGGAAATGACTGAGTTGTTTCTTCCACAAAAAGGTCTTAATTCTGATCCCTGTTTTTACCTGAAGAAGGCGTCTGCTTTTTGTAGTGAGCTACAAGCTTAGTAGAAATTTGAATGTCTGACAGGAAAATTGCCTGTAGCCGAAATTAAAAATTCTCTAGATATATTTAACAACACACGAAGTCTGTGGCACACACACACACACACACAAATAAAATATATATATATACACACACAAACACACAGTTCCAGTTCTTTAAAACCACTCCTCAACATCAAATACCAATAATTACAGAATTCGATTATCACACCTCTACTGCGTAATTTAATATAGCACATCCTCCTTATTATGTAATATGTAATACCAAAGTTTTGAACAGTGTATTTATTTGTCAGTTATTGCTACGAAATGTTTCTTCCTCATTTCTTGGCCATCTTAATGGGGCTTTAATATCGTGCAGTTTATTTCGACGTATTTTGCATGGCACACGTTTTACATACAACATTAAAATGACGGTTATTGTTTAAATATTTAAAAACTCAATATTGATTTATGAAATATAATATTAATTTCAGTATTAACTAATGCAAGGGGCACGCGGTGGCGCACTTAGTTGAGGCACTGCCCTGCGAGCTGGAAGTTTGCGGGTTCGATTCCCGATGGTGTTATTGGAATTTTTCATTGACATAATCCTTGCGGCTCCGCTATGGCCGTGCGTTCCACTCATCCTGTAGCAGAAATGAGTACCAGGAATACTTCCTGATGGGTAAAGGCGGGCGATGTGTAGGGTTGATACTAACACTTAAAATACTCAACGTTATTTTATGCGATACAAGTTGAATTTCATTATACACTGATGCAATTTGTTGTGTAGTCAATAACAGCCGCAACACAAAACACATTAGATTAGATTTCGGGATTATTTCATTTGAGGAAACGTTAATGGCAGACGTTTGGACACGACAAAGTAAATCAGTGTCAACCGAGAATAATTTGATATTGCATAAACTGATGTTAAGGATTTTAATATTTTTATTTTACACTTAATTTTCATTTTAATCATATATATATATATATATAACTTATGCCAAATATGTTGACGGATAGGCTGCACAAACTTACAATCTTCTCAAGATGGCCAAGAACCGAGGTCGAAACACGATGGATCAATAATTTATTCAAAAACCTTACTGAACAAGTTTGTATTATATATATATATATATATATATATATATGGGTGTGTGTGTGTTTTTCATAGTATCATGTCTTCTTTCAAACTGGTATCATGAAGGAGCACACTATAAATCACATGTACATGATAAAAATACAGTAAAAAACTATGGTAACAGGCAGATTAACTTAGAATAATATATACGAATACTTCATTGTGTAGAAATATTTAGACAAACATCACTGAAACACAATCACACACTCTGTAACATTATCTGCTTCTCCACTGCTCTAACAGATTTAGGTGAATCATGTATCTTTCGATATGATTGTATTCAGGTTTACATATAAAATTAGTGAGTTTCTTGTAGATTGTAACATAATTGGCACGCATTTTTACTAATTAATTAATAATGCGTGTGCTCCAGTAAAATATTTATTTTTCAACTCTTTTGTTATCGTTTTTGTATTCAGGAGTTCCATTGTTTTTACGGCGTAGTAGAATAGCATTTCTGTAATAACCGTTCACCAGTACAAATCAGTCAGTAGCTAACAGCAACACTTGCCTTTCACCGTGTGTGAGTGTGGTTATGTGCATGCTGTCGAATGTTCTATATAGCATTCAGCGCAACACGGTGTTCCTTCCTTTATCGCGAGAAATAGTTTGTATCTACGTATTCAAACATAACTGTATGAAAGTAAATATTGTAAAATAATTTCTTTGGTTACGGTAAATATAGGCTGCTTTAAAATCAAGAACATTCTATGTAACTGTTTCACAAATATGTTCTGTTGCATACTCACACTCGGAGTTCAAATCTATCAGTGATTCAAATGGAAATTCCCAGTATGATGCCTCTGGTGTCTATGGGTGCCGAATGACAAAGACCTGATTATGGCCACTACCGGCCGAAACATGTAGTCTTTTGACCTAGAATATATAATCTAATTAAACAATAGTTGTGCTGTTGACTTCATACCTACTTGCTAGTTTATACTACACAACGGGGATGGCACAATTCAAAGTTACAGATTTGTCAAGATATCTTACGCTTTTAATTAGCATACCAACTAATGCACATACATAAAATTTCACATCGATCCTAAGATCATCTTCAGGGAGCTACGCCGTTCGTTGCGAAAGTCACATTTTAAAAACATTCACTGATTAATTTCCATATATTAACAGGGTGCTGTGGCAGCATGTCGTATTGTGTAAGAGTACATTGTTGGGAATGCGTCTGACTATGGGTTTGCGTTGTATGTTATGTTGCGTGAGACTGCCAGAACACACGACCACACCCATAGTCAGGCGCACTATATATTGCATATGCAATATTGTTTATGGAAAGTGTGAAACATTAAAGTATATTTGTTGTTTAAGAACTTCCAATTTTTATTCTAGTAGGCGAAAGTTGGTGGTATAGAATTAAAAACTTTACGACACAAATTACTGCCGGTGGTCATATATACAGTAATATAGAAATACCAACACCACAATAGCACATTAAGTAGCATACATTGTTATCGTTGTTATATTACCACAAACATGATGCACATTAAAAAAACAATGTGATAATAAGTTTATATTTAATATTATATTACCATTTCTGCGATCTAGTTTAATAATATATATGCGAACCCGAACAGCTTAAGTCTACAAATATTTAAGTTAAGTAGAACAAATCTGGCAATGAAAATGTCTTTATTTGTTAAATATATTCTTTTTAGTTTATGCTGTTGGAGTATTTAAGTTCTTACAAATACGTACAAGGTCGCAGTGCCACAATATTATATTTTTTTATGATTGCATTGCTTATACGGTCTTCATGGCAGCACACTGTGCTAAGGTACCGTGCAGTGCATGGTGTTTGGTCGGTGGAGGAACTGGCGGACAGGCTTACTGATTATGGTGAAGTGGCGAGGGGTGGGTGTTTAGTTGCTGGGTACTTCAGCGTGAAAACTTCAACTGTACTTAAGGAGGAACAGAGAAGGGCTAGACCAAACATGAAACGTTGCTGCATTAGTGACTGGCCCTTATCCCACCGTTTGAATATGCCACCAGTTACAAACCGTGCACTGTACTGTAATGGGGAGACACATGCATTTGAAACTCCATATCCAGCAGCAGCCGCAGCAACAGAATTAAACACACTACAATAAATGTCCATACACATCTGTCAATGGTACGTCATATAGAGCCTGCCTACACAATTGTTTACTTTGTTGGTATTTTGATATTGTTACAAATACGTGCAAGGTCTCAGTGCCACAAGATTATATTTTTTATGACTGTATTACTCATACTGTCTTCATGGCAATACTTTTGTGCTAAGGTACAGCGCAGTGCATGGTTTTTGGTCGGTGGAGGAACTGGCGGACAGGCTTAATGATTGTGGTGAAGTGGCGTAGGTTGCGTGTTTTGTTGCTTGCAACTTCAGCGTGAAAACTTCAAATATACCTTCGGAGGGGTAAATACGGTTTAGACCAAACATGACACGTCGCTGTATTAGTGACTGGCCCTTATCACACCGTTTGAATATTCCATCGGTCACAAACCGTGCACTGTACTGTAATGGGGAGAAACATGCATTTAAAACTATATCCAGCAGCAACACCAACAGAATTAAACACACTAAAATAAATAATCATACACACCTCTCAATGTTACGTAACAAAGATCTAATGTAATCAATTGTTTCATAAACTTATTTCTTCAGAACTTCCTAAGCGTTGCCTTGAAAACACGCGTTCCAAAGAACGTTCCTCGTTGAGAGAAAGGGATTCTTCATTGCCTTCTGGAGTCTCCGAGCACGTCTTCCGTATCCTCACTTGCTTCACCACAATGAAACAAATAGCGCCAATAATTATGAAAGCCAACACTACAACAATCACAATCCACGTCGTGTTTAATGAAGTGCCTGTGTCAGCAGTTACGGTGGGGTTGGCGTCTGATGACATGTTTGGCTTGTAACTGCCTTGAGGTTCCACAATCATAATTCTATCAGGGCAAAATGTTCCTAGCACGTTCCACGAACGTCCAACTCTGTGTTCTGGAGACGCACAAATCAGCGTCAGATTGTTTCCCAGTTCCCGCCAGGCTTCACCTAAAGCAGAACACTCACACTTCCACGGATTTCCTGACAGGTCTGTAACAGCTGCTGTATGTTTCAACCACCCAACTGATGCGGCATCCAGCGAGTCCAGACGGTTTGAACTTACATTCAGTGACACAAGTTCAAACGTTGGGTCAGAAGTTCCACGATTTTTGCTCGACCGGAAATATAATTCGAATTTGAAACCCCGTATCTTGTTTTGAGCCAGGTTGAGGTGCTTCAGCACGGAAACTTGGTGATTCTGTCGGTTTCTACTGATTGAGAAAGAGTCAAACACAAGTGGGTTTAACTCCTCAATGTTATTATTCGAGAGATCCAGGTGTTCCAAGTGTTCCAGTCCGCGAAATGACGAGTTGCTGATTTCTGATATGTTGTTCCCAGAGAGGTACAGACTGCGCAAGTTCGGGCAATCAGTGAAGATGTCTGGTCCGAGATATTGCAACATGTTCTCCGACAGGATGAGCGTTTCTAATTGCCCTTGTTTCCTGAGTACAGAGTTGTCAAGATATTCTATCTTGTTTTCCGACAAATCTAAATATGTTGTATGAATTCCTGACAGGAAGCCAGTATTAATGATATCAATTATATTGTTGTTTCTCAATGACAAGAACTTCAAATTAACATTGTACTGGAATGTGTTTGAATATATCACGGTCAATAGGTTTGTAGATAAATCTAGATATTGGATTTTACTGTTATTTCGAAATGTTGATGGGTGAATGTCAGTTATTGTGTTGTTTTGTAAATCCAGCCATTGTAAATCCCTGTTAGAACTGAAAGTATGTAATTCTATTGAAGTAAGTTTATTTCCTGACATATCTAAGTGCGTTAGCCTGATGTTATTTTGAAATGTTGAAGAATGAATATAAGTTATAATGTTTCCCTTCAATATAAGGCTTACCAAATCCGTG
>Ga0136643_10019311_pt1 | contig 10298 bp, 8 predicted proteins | sample TergutLab28metaG_FD_96883 | JGI IMG/M metagenome (GOLD analysis project Ga0136643, IMG submission 96883) | Labiotermes labralis P1 segment gut microbial communities from Petit-Saut dam, French Guiana - Lab288 P1 (version 3) (version 3) | ecosystem: Host-associated > Arthropoda: Insects >... | reverse complement strand
TATTTCTAATTCCGGGATTACGTCGCTCATTGGGCCGCGATAACCATCTTTCGCAACTTTATTTCTCTGTATTATTAATTTAGGTCCATAATTTAATAATTCAACCCTATGCGACGTGGGCATAGATTTATTCAATTAAAAATAAATTAATATGTACGTGAAGGAAAAATATATATCAAAAGTGATTCACGGCTCTAAAATAGGTCCGCCTTATACGTAGAGATATAGGCAGGTCTGTCCAAACCGTGCTATACATAGAAGTGTAAGCACAGCAGTCTAGAACAACCTATGCTTAGGGATGCAGACCCACACCCTCAAGCACTCTATACGTACAGATGTAGGCACCGTGCTGTGGTACACACTTTATATACCTAGAAATATAGGTACCGCACTCTAAAACACCCTGTACAAAAAAGATGTAGGAACCCCCGTCTCCACGGTTAGGGCCGATAATAATTCCTTTGAAAGGGTGGACGATTTAAAATACTTGGGAACAACCTTAACAAATCAAAATTCTGTGCAGGAAGAAATTAAGAGCAGATTGAAGTCGGGGAATGCTTGCTGTCATACGGTGCAGAATATTTTCTCCTCCAGTTTTCTATCCAAAAATTTAAAGATTAACATATTCAGAACTACAGTTTTTCGCGTTGTTTTGTATGGGTGTGAAACTTGGTCGCTGAAGTTTAGGAAGGAACGTAGGATGAGGTTGTTTGAAAATAGGGTGTTGAGGAGAATATTTGGGTCTAAGAATTACGAGATGACAGGGGAGTGGAGAAAACTACATAGTGAGGAGCTTAATGATTTTTACTGCTCACCCACTGTTGTTCGGGTGATCTAATCGAGAAGAATGAGAACAGCAGGGCATGTAACACATATGGGGGAGAGGAGAGGTGTATACAGGGTTTGGGTGGGGAAACCTGAAGGAAAGATACCACTTGGAAAACCCAGGCGTAGATAGGATAATATTAAAATGAATCTTCAAGAAGTGGGATGTGGAAACATGGACTGTATCGATCTCGCTCAGGATAGAGACAGGTGGCGGGCACATGCGAATGCGGTAATGAACCTACGAGTTCCGTAAAATGAGGGGAATTTCTTGACTAGCAGAGAACCGGTGGGCTTCTCAAGAAGACTTTGCTCCATGGGGGTAAGTAAGTAGTTAAGTATTTAAGAAAACGCTTTCACAGATTAACTAGCCGCCTCTGCGAATATAAGCCAGCCTTCGGTATGGAACGAACACGAAAGACCGTTCGCTTTCCAGGGTACGTGTACGGAGATAATGTAGTTCCATCAGTCCCCCCCTCCTTCCGAAACGTCCCTCTGAGAGCAGAGCGTATCCGCCATCTTAACAACAGAATGAGAAGGAAACGAGTAGATTTGTTAGCCTTTCTTAGTCTTGCATCACTTCGGGCTGTGAAACTTAAACTGTCTGGGTTATATTGTGTTTTGCGAGCAGATCAGACTTCATCGGACGTCTGGTGTAGTGGACGGATACCCTAATGTGCCGAATTCCGTTCGTCACAGTCACAGCATAATTCAGAGATAAATTTTCGAAGTAATTTGTGTTCTTTTGTTTTTAAGAGAAACCTAAGCATGCGAGATTGGGTGTTCTGACGACAGAGTTGATCAGATTTTGTCAATTTTGAAGTGTCTTAAGTTGCTAGTCCGTGTCATTGCCAAAAAATCAACAGACGTTTCATAGAAGCGTACAGTTGCCGTATCCACTTGGTAACAAATTAAAAATGCCCGAATCTTCAAAACTTACACATTGACATGAGGTTAGAAATCCGTCTTGATGTTTCTAGAGGGACAAAAAATTACTTCGCTGTTTTTTCACCCTACTGAAAAAAAACTGTTTGCTGCACTTGACGTCAGGTTTATAATTCGCCGAATTTGCCTTTTGCCCACGCAGTGTGTTTATATGTTTGTTATGATTCTCTAAACAAAAACAATCATTTCCATGAACAGTAGTAATTGTTTGGGGTTTTAAATGGGCACTCGGCGTGTTTGTTGTGGAGTAGGAACTGCATAATAGAAGTTAAGTGTTTTGGAAAATGGAAATTTTATGACTATATTCACATAGAGTCAAAAAAGGGAATAGTGGCTTGTAGGTGTAAACAGTATTTTCATTATAGGAGAGACTATAATTTAAATTTTCATTTGTATTTATATTTGACTTATATGTTGTTTAATTACGCTGCCGGCAGTTGGGATTGTTTATGTCTAAGGGTGGTGATGTAAATAAATATTGAATTTGACACAATGTGGGATTCAGCGGTTTTGGCTTAATTAGAGGCAATTTGATGGCATTTACATTTAAGGACTGAGAGTAAAGGCTTTAGAATGCAAAATCCTCATAAAAAATAGACAACTTGACAAAGCCGTGACGTCAGAATATGTTCAAATATAGTAATGTGTTATAAAATAAGTTCGAAAATAAAGAACCCTGCTCACATTAATATAAATATTATCTGACTGAATATATGTTGTGTCGCTGGAAACCTCATAAAGCAAAATAATATGTAGGTATATTAATCATTAAATTTTCGAAAGTGATCTGATGATTCTCAAAAATTTTTTTTATCTCACATACAGCACATTTTATATAAACGTACATTGCGATGTTCGTATGACTAATAACGCACATGAAGATCGTCATGCATTCTGACATCAAATTTTAAATAGCAAATCTATCTCTCAGCGAAATTTGGCAAGTATAACTGCAATTGGCTATCAACGGGATACTTGACCAATTGACGTAACTGACTAGGGATTAACTCATATATTGATTAACTATTTAAGGAATTAAGTTGAATCTGAAAAAAATTCATTTCGTACCGTGCAGGAGACAAACTGCGACTCGCTTACAAAACCAGTCACTCAGTGTTGTGTAGGGAAATAATCATTTTGTATGTTGCACCTTTGTAGTACATAAAGTAACCACTAGGCTCTGAGGAGTTAATTCGGTTAAATAAGTGATTGAAACTGTGGGTACTTTTGAGATGCTGTTTTTTGTGTGTTACCTACCACCGATAACAAGAACAACTATTCCTGTTTACTTCGTTACATTGCATTTTCTACCTTAATAGGACACTGCGTGGAATTAAGTTGCAGAACAATATCCTTTATACACGTGCTTCGACATGATTGCTCTGCTGATTTTCAGTATGTAATGTATTTCCTGATTTGTACCCCTCACCCAATATTGTGCGGGTGATAAAATCGAGAAGAATGAGATGGGCTGGGCATGTGGCGCGTATGGGTGAGGAGAGGGGCTGTATAGGGTCTTGGTGGGGCAACAGGAGGGAAAGAGACCACTGGGGAGACCTAGGCTTAGATGGGTGGATAATATTAGGATGGATCTCCAGGAGGTGGGATGTGGGTATATGAACTGGAATGGGCTGGCTCAGGATAGAGATAGGTGGCGGACGCTTGTGAGTGCGATAATGAACCTTCGGGTTCCGTGAAATGCGGGGAATTTCTTGACTAGCTGCAAACCAGTTAGCTGCTCAAGAAGGACTCTGCACCATGCAGTAAGTAAGTAAGTAATAAATTTCCTGTAGATACTACCAATCCCATTATATTCCTTCGATACACCCTCTTGCAGGAAGTAATATGAAAGTCACACGCTTAAGTTCCAAGTTACCTCATTCAGTATTCGAAAGATATGCGGTCTGTAATAACGGAGATCATTGAGATATTGCTTGTCGTGGAGAAACAGAAAAGATGTTTCGCTAAGTGGCCACATGATATGTTACAAATTCATGACAGTTGACAGTTTGAAAGACCCCCCCCCCCACCCTCTCTCTCTCTTTCTCTCTCTTTGTCTGTGTCTCTGTTTCGTTGAAGTTTCATGTCTAACTGAAGATAACAATAGAGAGATAGATGAAGTAATAGAAAGTTTGTATTAGAGAGGATCCAGGGAGCTTGGCTCTCATCAAATTGGCTAGTTAGTATCTAACTCTCGCTAAAGAAAATCTTAACCGTAATTCTGCAAGCAGGAGATCGACAGAAATTTGGACAATGTTGCTAATGGAACAGAAACACAAGTATACTGTTATATAAACAGAAAGACCAATCTTGAACCAAATATTAAACTCAAACTGCGTGCTACGTAGGTTATGTATCTCACTCTCTTTAGTTGATTCGCTCGAAGAAGAGAAAGACATTTACAAGCTGAATTAAAGAAATTAATAAAATTCACGTGTTTACTAACACCAGTTTACAGACTTTGTTGGAAGAATATTATCTTTTTCTCTACCGGAAATAGAAATCAAATTTCTCGGATATCCAGTCTGCAGCTTAGTCGCAATACCGACTGAGGTATTCTAAGCAAGAGTCTGGTCCTACAAGCAGAGACAAACGCAGAAAATTTACAGCACGGACAGTGACATTTTTGGTGTCTCATAAGAAGAAGAGGCTCTGAGGATTTTAGGTTACTTGAATGTAGTGCTTCGTGCAGAAGAACATTAAAACTTGGGTAGCTGGAAGAGAGCAGCTATTATTTCGTAATTCAGATGTTAATTCATTGTACGATGTTAACAGCTTTAACTACGGACGGCAATGATGTTATGATTATTGCGTTTTATAAAGTAGCTTCCACACTACTGAAAACCAGGCGACCAGACGGTCATTTCCGGCTGAAGATTTGCAGGAGCTTTTGTAAGTATTACAATTTCTGTTTCAGAGTAAAGAAAGGAGGCATGTAAAAAGTGAAAACAAATGAGGTAATTTGGGGTTCGTGTGACGTCACATAGAAATGAAAGCCTTTTTAAGGGGGGGGGGAGATGTTTCATCTCGGAAAGCTGGTGCAGAGTATAGGTAGCTCTAATAGTTTGGAGTGGGTGTAGGAAGGGGAGGAATCACGCCATCCGTCTAGTTAGTATAGCTAATAAACCTTATGAAATGAAACCGCGAGGCAACGCCCACGTAATGATGGGGCCATGTGCGTGTTTGCCGTCAATTCTGCCCCATTTCCTGGAACTAAATGTTATCAAGCAGGAGGTTGAATATTGATGGAAAGAATTTTGGGACAACTTGTAAACCCAGCTTCAAGTAAATATGTCGTGATAAGTTTTGGTATTTTTCAAATAGAAGGCTTTCTGTTCTAGCAAGTTTACGTCTACATTCTTTCTTTCTGGAGGGAAGGTATTAAAAAGAAACGAGCGAAAGGAAAGGAAAGGTTAAATGGCCAGAAAAAAGACATGAAATTTAAAGAGAATAATCATAACATTTTAATCCTTTTTCTTCTTATTTCTTTGCTAATAAAACAAATTATCTAAATAATGTCATACGCTGCTAAAAGTTACCTTGTTGATAACAAATTTGTAATTAAGCTTTTGGTCTAATGTCAACAAATATTTATGTTTAGCTTAATAAACCCTGTTCTTATGACAGTTTAATTACAAAAGTAATTCATTCGTCTTCGTACAGCAGCAGATAAATCCAGCCATTATTTATGTACCACTGAAGGTAAGACACAGCTCATTCACAAGTTTCACTCGTTTTATAATTTTCCTGTTCAAAAATCAATTCGCTGAGAGCTCTCTTTTCCAGGCAATCATTCCATACGGCGTTAAACTACTTGGGTGTTAAAAGTATTCGTAGATATAAATAACACAATAAAGTACAGCTTATTGTATAATATACAAATATATATGTATTATAGTGTGTATATATATATACTCGTATATCTATGTACATATATACATACATACGTATACCATATATATAGGAATAAATATGTAGAGAAACAAAAAGAAGTTTAGGGATTAATTTGAAAAGTTTCTGATATCCGCTGTTTATATTAAGCTTTTATTGTATCGATTGAGGAGTTTTGAATGTGAATTAAGTAGGGAATGGATGTCATGGGGCTTGTTTGAATTACTGCACTGCACGTTAATAACTGCATGTATGGATATTATAAATTTAAAAACCCTCCGTACTGGGCAGTGTTAGTAATTGAAACTGCAGCGTCATTGAGGAGTTGAAATAGTCTACTTGCACTCGGCAAAGAAACTTGGAAAATCACGAAATACCTAAAAAAGAAGACAGTCATTCTCCGAAAAGAAATTCGAGCACGGATTTTTTTTTCCCCCGAATTCGAAGTGTGAATGCTATTCATTTATGCTGTCCGTTCGGGTATCATCAATTCGACATTCACAACAGTGATGTCATCTCTGTTTCGATACCAGCCCAGTCCATGTAGGGTTTGTGGTGGCCAAATTGCAATAGGAGCGAATTCTCTGTGAGTTTGATAGTTTTCCACTGCAATGTCGCTGCATTCATTTTCCATACTGTTATATTTTTCATCTCTCTGCGACGCTGTGTAGTTGTAGCAAACGTCGTTAAATAAAACGCTTCTCTCTTTCTTTCTCACCCCTCTCTTTCGTGTCTCTTGTAATTTATTCTGCTTTTACAGACTCTGTATTATGGAGCTATAATGGAAAATTCTTTCAAGCACAGAGCAGATTTCCACGATTCACATACTTATGGTAAACTGCATTTAACTTCCCTGAGTTTGAGGGCGAGATTTTTTCTAGGTTCTGTCCATATGTATGCCAGGAAGTAAAACGCAATCATTTCCAAATTTACTGAAAATTTTTGAGTGCACTTTCAGTTTCTTTAAAGTATGTGTCAGGGGAGTGTTTCAGCTAATCGCAAAGCACCTAGAAGGAGCTGAGTCATCAAACACAGTTCGATATAAAAATCATTTTATTGATGATAATGCACAAAATTCTGATTATTTAAAGCTTTGGAGTTTGAAAGTCCTTTAATAACAGCTAGCAAATCACATTTTATCTGAGGGAGAATAAATTAAGTCTACACTGCAAAGCCCTCAGTTATACGCAGCAGCGAAGAAACAAAAATGTGCCCAGAAGTTTATAACCGAAAAAGTGTTTCTCAAAGAGTCAAGTACGAGAAATTCCAATATTTATAGCTAAAAATAAAATGAGAAGAAATGTACAAACTACTAGTGAAATAGCAGTATAAAACTGCTGGAATTAAAATAAGCACAAACTAAATAATTTTACGTAATTTCTGTACTTCAAATACTTAATACAGACATTTTTTAAAATATTAATAAAATAAAATACATATTGGATAAATAATAAAGATGGTGTAAAATTGTTTCGGACTTTTTTTTCTTGAAGACCAAAGTGTGTTTTCATCAAATGTAGGGAAGAGTAACACATGACGTGCGTTTATGTCATTGGTCTTGCTGTGTGAAAAATAAGATACACAAAGAATGGTGAAGCAAATATTACACTACAAACACCAATCCATAAGTGCTGTCGAGGAAGACAGCTTCTGCTTATTGTGTGAATCGTAAGAACAAGAATAAGCTAGTTGTTTGTGCAGAATTTGGTTTTTTAATTGTTACTACAGGAGATGCGCGTGCTTTACCATTGGCAGACAAATCTGTAGATTATTCAAGGGGACTAAAACAGGAACAAAAAATACTACTGTATTTCAAAAGAATATGAGTCTGAGTTGGCAGGCATAATATGTAACACGAGAAATATATGCAACATTATAGTTGGGGAAATCTGGAAGGAACCCCACAACAGGCAATTGTAAGCGACAGAATTTTATTAAAAGAAACGTGGGTCCTGAATAGCTCGGTATTATAACGAGTAGGCTCCGGGGTTGAAGTCCAGGGCTTTGGAACTCCATTTCTGCAGAATAGCTTTCAGACCAGAGATGCTGACAAGAAGACTCTTACCGATGCATACTGTGGACTCTCTATCCGGGGAGGGGGGTGTTAAAGCGCCGGAAGTGGGGCTGATATATCAGCTCTGTATATTGCTTGAGTTAATAATGCATGGCACCGTACCTGCAATTTGCCGTGCGGCTCATTGCGTGGTGTTTATTTGCGAATATTTACATATTTTATATTGTAATTTTCCTTCAAAATAAGTAGTGTATATGAGAATGAGCTTGTCCCGATGGCCGTGAGGTCTAAAACGTATGTCGGTAACCTCTCTATTTCTGGGATTGCGGGTTCGAATCCCGCTGACGACATAGATATCCGTCTCTTGTGTTGATTATGTGTTGTATTGGTAGGAGACTCTGTGAGGGGTGGTTGACTCTTTCAGAGAAGTTCTGACGTGTATGTGTTTGTGTGTGTGTGTGTGTGTGTGTGTCTAATTGTCGGTGATCTAGAAATGTCAAAAACAACACGGCCTAGGCCCGAATTGTGTTGTTTCTTCACAGAACAACATTAGAAATATTTGGGCACTACACAGACAAGATCCTGCAGTCTGATCTAGTGATCATGCGGGAAATTTTGAACACCCTAATGAAAGAAAATTATTGTTTTTAGACACTTAATTTTCCTACAGTTCATTATTGTTTAATTTGAAAAATTGTTTCACGTCCGCAGAGTAACAATATTTTGTGTTGCCCATTGTACGTATTACATTATCTAATTCTCTTGCTTGCAAAATCTGATACTATTGTAGCGGTGTTGCTGAAGGTTGACGCTTGAAAACGCAGCCACAACCGCCCTTCGAAACATTGAAAAACTTTCAGTCAATGACGCAGAGTCAAATCCCAGAAGACCTGAATCCTTCCTATTTCAATCATTACTGTAATCTACTGGGAGATCAATTAATCACACCAAAAGTGGAAAAAATAAATACCTTATTTTTATATATTTTTTTTAAATTTTGACGTTATTAATTACATTCCTGTGAATGACTACAATGATGGAAGCATGTAGGAGGAATCATTAAGGTAATGGACATGCTATGGGCCAAGGTTTGTATACTGTTCTATTATAATAAGTGTGATTGACTTGAAAATTAACATCTCCTGGAATATTACACCGTGTACCCTAGTACTTAATTTCTGACGTTCGGAAGAAACGTACTGTTTTATTCTGTAGGGAATTCTGATGAACATCAGTTACACTGTGCAATGTAACCTTTCACAAGACTAAACTTCATGGTCACCGTCGTGTGGACTTAATATCTGACAATAAATACTTTCGATATCCGGAAGATAAGAGATATTTCTTGACCAGCTGGGAGACTGTTAGCTTCACAACAAAGAGCTTGATTCACGAAGAGAGTATATAGATCATCAGTAGCAGACTGGCGAAACGGAGACTGCTAATTCGAATTACGATAGACCGTACGGCTATTACAAACAGATTTTGTAGCTGAAGGTAAGGACGAAAAAGGATGTTTTGCATATTTTTCTGGTTTATATTTGTAGGGTGCAAGTTCTAATTTCTCCGACTGTGATGGATTAAACACTTCGACGTTTTTAAATTAGTCGTGAAAAAATAATAGTTACCGGAGTTTCTTGGGTGATGTCAAGTGTAAATTTGAGAACTTGTTGTGAAATTGGCTACATTAGCTTCGAAGTTTGGATTTCTCATCCGTAACAACATTTAACTCCACATATTTTTCAAAGTTGTATTACAAATTTGAAAATTAATTTGCAAATAGGTTTCTCGAAGCTACCGCTATCAAGTACTGACAAACGCTAAAGCTGAAACTCCATATCGTCTTCGTTTCATGCCATCAACTGGCACTCTGGTCCGAACACGTTGAAATCAATGGAAGTTGAGTATAAACTGTAGGAACTAAGTGAAGCACTTCCAGACTCATTCCATTTAGTACTCCGATTTCCACGGGATAGTATTTCCAACAGAAGAAATAAACCATGTGCAACTGCATCAGAAAATTCTTGAACATCATTTCTGGCAATATCAAGATCCTAATTTCGTCTTTAACGCTGTGCACAAACCGTTGAAACGTTTTTTTTCTGTGGCAACATAAAATTATGAATAATTTCCCAAATGACAAATTTCTGAAACAGCGACATAATTCGACAGCGTATATGTCATTCTCAAGCTAAGAGCAATTTTAAAAAGTGTATTAACAGTAAGGTCCAAAACATTAGGGACTTGTATAGGGGCATCAGTGGCTTTAGGAAGGGGTACCAGCCTTGATGTAATATAGTAAAGGATGAGAAAGACGACTTGGTTGCAGACTCCCACGGTATTGTGGCTAGGTGGAGGAACTATTTCTCCCAGCGATTCAACGTGCATGCGGTTAAGGATGTTGGGCAGGCAGAAATACACACAGCAGAACCACTAGTACCTGATCCAAGTGCCTCTGAGGTTGAGCTGCCTATCAACAAGCTAAAAAGTCACAAATCAACAGGTATTGACCAAATACCGGCAGAACTGATTAAAGCAGGGGGTAGAACAATTTACTTGGAGATTCATAAACTTATTATTTCTATTTGGAAGAAGGAGAAACTGCCTGAAGAGTGGAAGGAGT
>Ga0136643_10019309_pt1 | contig 10298 bp, 8 predicted proteins | sample TergutLab28metaG_FD_96883 | JGI IMG/M metagenome (GOLD analysis project Ga0136643, IMG submission 96883) | Labiotermes labralis P1 segment gut microbial communities from Petit-Saut dam, French Guiana - Lab288 P1 (version 3) (version 3) | ecosystem: Host-associated > Arthropoda: Insects >... | reverse complement strand
TCAGATCCGTTCGCAGGAGTGTTTCAGGTAAAGGTCTTGTCACGTGAATGGCAGGTCTCCTGTGTCAGATCCGTTCGCAGGAGTGTTTCAGGTAAAGGTCTTGTCACGTGAATGGCAGGTCTCTTGTGTCAGATCCGTTCGCAGGAGTGTTTCAGGTAAGGCAAAACTATCGTAAGCACAGACGTGCAGGAAAGAAAGCTTGTGCCGTTGAAACACTTGCCAGTCCATGTAATTCAATAAATTTCATAAATTGTTTTCCTTACAAAAACTGTTATAATATCTGTTTATTTAATTTAACATTGTTTGTCGGCTTTCTATAGTGCTATATGAAACCGGACTCCTTAATTTTCTTGCGTTTTGTCCATGTCTTATCACATATCGTAGCCGCAACTGTGGAGAATATGGACACGCACACTACGCAATTGTTTTTACAGGTGTAAGTGGACATCCATCTGTTGTTTCGGTCGACATTTCTGCTCACATTAACTGGTTAGACAACTCCTGAAACAACCCTGTATCAAGAATGGCACCGGCTAGACTGAATGAATAGCAAAAAGCAATTTCGAGGATGAGCTTTGTGGCCATACAAGCTATGGAAATAGATGTAGACGGATTTCAGTTTTCAGCTTACCTGCAGACCGACGAAGTTAATCGCACAAAACATTCCGAAATATAGACTGTGAAGGAAAAAGGACCATAGCCTGTACCAGAGGCGCAGACGGAAGAAAAAGAACGACAACAATAACACGAGAAGGAAGAAGCAGGGGAGGGACAGGAATAATAAGAATAAACTTCCCAGGACTCTTGCGGATAATAATATACCCTTTGCCAGACCTTTCCTTACGCACGGAAACGCGTGGACTGTATTCATCTGCCACAGGATAGGGTCAAGCGGACAGGGGTGGTAAACACAGTGTTTAACCTCCAGGTGTCATAAAAGGAGCGGAATTTTTTTGACTATATGAGAAATTATTAGGTTCTCAAGATGGACTGCACTTTATATAGTGAGTTAGTTGGGGATTTTATACGTGTGTGTGTGTGTGTGTGTATGTGTGTGTATTATGTTTGTTTATGTATGTATGTATGTGTGTATTTAATGTTTGCCATCCCTAAGTGTTTAACACATATATAGATATACAATGACGTATCAGTCAAACACAACAAAACATAATAATAATAATAATAATAATAAAGTTTTGTTGTGTTTGATTGATACATCATAGTATATTTATATATATGTGCGTATGTTTGTATGTTTGTGTATGTACGTATGTATGTGTGTGTGTGTGTGTGTATTATGTTTGTTTATGTATGTATGTAAGTATGTGTGTATTTAATGTTTGCCATCCCTAAGTGTTTAACACATATATAGATATACAATGATGTATCAGTCAAACACAACAAAACATAATAATAATAATAATAATAATAATAATAAAGTTTTGTTGTGTTTGATTGATACATCATTGTATATTTATATATATGTGCGTATGTTTGTATGTTTGTGTATGTACGTATGTATGTTTGTGTGTGTGTGTGTGTGTGTATACATCCATAAGCCGAACAGGATGCGAACCTGCGATCCCATTTCTTAGACGAGCCAATCCGGCGCGTTTCTTACCCAGCGCTGCTACTTTGTTGGACTGGCTTACTCCATCTGTGGAATGTAAACTTCTATGTGTGAAATAAGAGTGTATTACTTCGTTACTTCCGGAGCAGTGTAGGTACATATGTAATGGCTGTATGAGCCCTTTTTAGAGTGGCCTTAATGCTAGTGGCTACTGTAGTGTTGCCTGTGACGTTATGTGGTTAGTATGTCAGACTATTTTGTTTTATTACACAGGCAAGCCTTCTTAGAATAGAGTAAAATGAGATTGTTACACTGGACTACAAACAGCATGAAAGAATTCACGTTTCTGAAGGAAATGATGAAAGAACAACGTACACTTCGGACGGTATGTACTGATTGGTAGGCAAACACGCGAAGGGGTGGGCTGGCGGACAGTCAGAGAATACCAATGCCGCAGTATACATACCGCTCGTTCGACCGCGGGAACCGCTCTCCTGATGGTAACGGAGGATTGACCGCGTTCAGACCCTCAGGGGCCCCGCTGACCCACACAGATGCCAAAAATTACATGCGTAGTAGTGCGCTCTTCATGCATTATGCGTCAGGCCGATTCATAACCCGACCTGTGGGTGTGAAACCAACGTCTATCTCGTTCATTCATTCCTTTTCTACGGCCGGGCTGCTTCTTATCTAATCGGCCTACCTTCTATGCGTTGTTCAATCTCCGAAGTAATCAGATGCCATAGAATGTCTATATAAACACATGTTGAACCGGAACAGACTGTACAATTACGGTCTGTTGACATATGGTGCAATGTACTTTGGTAGACAGACACCAGACAACACATCATCAAATCGCATGACACCCTAATCTTAAAATTCACAGACGGTACAATCTCATATTCCAAAAAATAATAAATTATTCCCTTGAAAACTTACAACATGAACTATTTTAGAACCAGTACTTCCCACATATTAAGAATGTGTCAAACATACAGACGTATTTAATCAGGTATATGAACCTTCACTCAACATTTCAAACGTTTTATCAGGATTGTTATGTAATTAGGAGGTGAACGCTGTGAGAATAGAGAAAAATACAAAATAAATAACCGTAAATGAAAACTGTGAAGACAACTGCCTGCTACACACTATGTGAACGTCAATGAAAAGACCTATATTTCAAAACAGTTAAATATTTGAGGGCTGATATTTATACTGAACTGTACATAAAAAAGCACTCCATCTCTATCACACAGAAAAAGTGCCATCTCCATCAATAAAGACCAATCCGTAAAGGTTGTACAAGAAAATAACTGCCACTCGTCTAGAGCAGTGCTGAGCAGTAAATTGAATTCGTCAATGTAAACACAGAGTAAACTGGAAATGAAAATTCATATTTTACATTGAAATACACTTGAAACATGAACATAATAATAATAATAATAAGAAGAATAATAATAATAATAGTGCGTTTTCTCATACTGTATACAATAAAGACGCAACTAACTTAAATTCAAGTAGCGTGCGCACGCACGCACGCACACACACACATACATACATATATATATTCAAAATTTCAAATGTAATTGAAGGCCGTATTTGGCAGACAATTTTCTTTTACAAATCTACTACAAAGATACTACCCTGACATCATTCAATACTACTGACCCACTAAACCAGCAACTCGTTAATGGCGGTTATACGAAATTGTACGTAAAACAGTTGTTTGCCCTACTTCTAGAAATATAATTTAAACAAGCAGTAAACCCGATTTTGTAAACGTAATCAATTTAAAGCTGAACTGAAGCAAGTTTGGAATATTTTATGTTACACCGCGCGCGTTCCCACCAAATGCACTTGGCCATATAACACACTCAGCACACCAACAAACTCTTTCGGCACTCACGTGCCATCTGCAGGGAGTTACTATAACACAGGTGGACGCGCCAACCCGCTAACTTCTCTTCATAGTTATAAGTTTGTTAAAATATTTGTTACAATACACAAAATTTATTAAATACACAAAATTTATATTATTCATAATTTACAGTGTTTTATAGTACATTAATTATAAGTTCCCTCGGTAGCTGTCAACTCTTGATATCAGTTTTCTAATGTTATACATTAATGAGCAATAACTTCACTTGTTGGTTCGGAGTTGTTTATATGGATACAGTATACAAACATCATCTATTACTTCATGATACATCCGATCTCGTACTGACATACCACGCGATGTGTGCATTACCGGGCGGAGTACTGTACTCGGAATAAATTGACAATGCGTTGCCTTCTGATCTGTCTACATTGCTCATAAGACATACTACACTACTTCATAACAAAAAAAGTTTAAACACGAGCTTCTTCATGAGAAATCGCTGCTAATAACACTCTTTCTTCTACGTGGGAAAAGCAACATATTTTATCTTACAAGTTTGTTAAGTAAGTAATAATGACATCACATAATTCCTAACAAACTCTATCTAAATTTTCACGTGTTGTAAAATATACAGCTTTGTCTCGCACTCTAAGAAAGGAGCACAGGTCTAAGGGATACACAAATAGTACATAGAAAGTGTTCCAGTGTCACCAGTACATACATTTGGTATCCAAGAACTTTGCGAGTTCGTTCAGTTGACTTGTGAGTGTTAAACCGACATATTGTCAATTTTTTTCTTCTTGTTAAGGTTATGTGATGGCTGAGATTGAATGCCGGGCTTTTTAAATTCAGACCTAGAATTTTTCTATTGGATGTAGAACCCCTAAGTTACTGAACGACCACATTTCTCCCCCCCTCCCCCTCCCCCATTTCTCTGTCTTCTTCATATTTCCCCATTGCGTATTCACAAACACCGTGTTCCCTAGCAGACCTATGTTGTGACATTTCCTGTAAAAATAGTTAATTCGGCGTTTGACTGCCTCATTGTCACCGGGAAGCATAAAAAATTGCAACTGTGCATAACTGAGCTTCAATTTTTTTTTGTATCGAAAAATTTTTATCTAAAAAAATGAAACTCAATTATCTAATCAATGACAGTGCCACTACCTAGTGCTTGCCTGCACTCGTATTTCTGCATTGTAATATTCGCAGCTGATTAAAAAATGTAATGGAAAAAGTCACCAAATTCATAATCATTACAGTCCTGCAAAAGATCTGGATCCTGATCTATGGAATAAAAAGTTCGGTCTTCTTGGATGCGGACACCAACATTTCGGAGATGCGACCTATATCTATCGTACTGTGACCTAAACATGGAATCTTGCCTCGAGAGGTTGGTTTATATCTGCCAATACACGGAGCCATACATTTTCCAGGCGACCAAACTCTTAACAAACACAGGCCGTGCCAGAACTCACGCGGCTATTCGCCATCCTCTCATCGACAAGGCCTAGGTTCGATCCCAGGCGGTTTTTTTTAAACAAACTAACACTGGGACAAGTACAAATAGAGTACAATGATTTTCCTTTGTCAGTAATATTCCAACAGTGCTACATGTTTATATTTATTTATTTAATCATTTATCTATTAAATCAATCATTTATTCATTTACCAGTGACGCTTTATAATCTCAGCGAATGACAGCGTCGATGAGTAACACACTGTAAAAAAACTGATACCATTGTGAAAACCCTAAATTTCACATTCACAAAACTAAAGGAGTTGAGTTTATTCACAATTTCCGTTATGGCCAGAATTGGGAAGTCTCATATTGTTTCGTTTAATTAAGTACGCTTTTAAAACGCACGCTATGTAACGCTGAATGGTAAAATGCTTCCAGAAATTTAAAATGGAATAAATATGCAGGTGCGCACAGCATGTTTTAATGTTTTATTTCATCACTGTCTTTAGCGATTATGAGAAACTACGAAAAAAAAAAACACTTGGCGAAAACCGGTTTCAGGACAAAATTTTAAATACAGGACCTTTCGTTTGCTAACCACGATACAGCGCCATTCGGTGCAGTCTGAAAGAACAAAAGGTCTGTACTTAACACATTCTCAGGCGAACTGCATCACAGGAGTCTCAAGATGGTCATCCCTGCTTTCTTGTTACTGTACTGGTAGCGCCCATTAAATCTGAAAGCTTACAAGTGTTAGACGTGACGACCATAACGCAGTCCAACAGATAATAACAGGCATGAGGCAAGACCTCTCCTGTAATGTTTACCGGTTTTCAAAATTGTCTTCAGACTTTTAATTAATTGGCCAGGGTTTTGTTATAAAATCTCCGATACCAGGTGTAGCAGAGGTGTGAGAAGCGTATCATTAGAAGTGAAGAGAACACAACAGTGAGCGGAAAGTTCGTTCTGGTTTGGTTTTCGTTTCTTCAATTTTCGGCAATAATTTAATATAATAACATGATAAAAAGTAAACGACCTGGGGAAAAATACACATTTTTAGGGAACTACGATCATCGGTAATTCTGATCGCACACTGAAACTCAAGTAAAAAGGGCATAAATATAGTGTGGTAAAAATTCGTTTCCACGACGCTGATAAAGACCAACAGTAAGTAACAAAACTCAAGTCTTCTGGAATGTAAACGCTGTGTTACTGGATAATCGTTTCTAATGATCGTAGTGCCTTCATCTTGATAATAGTTTCTAATGATCGTAGTGCCTTCATCTTGATAATAGTTTCTAATGATCGCAGTGCCTTCATCTTGATAATAGTTTCTAATGATCGTATTGCCTTCATCTTGATAATAGTTTCTAATGATCGCAGTGCCTTCATCTTGATAATAGTTTCTAATGATCGCAGCGCCTTCATCTTGATAACAGTTTCTAATGATCGCAGTGCCTTCATCTTGATAATAGTTTCTAACGATCGCAGTGCCTTCATCTTGATAATAGTTTCTAATGATCGTAGTGCCTTCATCTTGATAACAGTTTCTAATGATCGTAGTGCCTTCATCTTGATAATAGTTTCTAATTATCGCAGTGCCTTCATCTTGATAATAGTTTCTAATGATCGTAGTGCCTTCGTCTTGATAATAGCTTCTAATGATCGTAGTGCCTTCATTTTGATAATAGTTTCTAATGATCGTAGTGCCTTCATCTTGATAATAGTTTCTAATGATCGTAGTGCCTTCATCTTGAGAGCCACGCAGTCCAAGATAAAGACACTACAATCAGTCGAAACGCCGAGAACTATTTACCCAATGACACAGCCTAGCTCTGACAATCTAAGATATTATTCAATATCAATTACTTGTGTTGCTTACCACAGTCACACGTGAAACCTCTACATTTCATACCGATAAGTCTAAGCATATTGTTCAGCAATTGATTTCAAATGTTTGTAATCTGTGTTGCTGTTACAAAACGCGATACAGCGTACAACAGAAGCAGCAGACAAATATCACTTTTAATTTCTACACATATTAATGATGAATCTTTGTTTACATACAGGTTTTAAATCAAGTAACCTGATCTAAGCATATAAAACACAAAACAATACTCTTCTGCTTTATGTGGTTGCAGAATGTAATCTATTACTCCAGATATGTATCCATTTATTTTCAATTATTTTTCAATGTATACTGAACAAGTAAGACCCATGAATGCAACAACAGAAACAGTATTTTTGTGCATGTAGCTAACTTTTAAAAGACACTTCGACTAAATATCTTTGGCACATATGCTTTTTTTTTTTGCATTCAACTCAGACAGCACTCACGTCAGCAAAGAACATAACTTCGCAAAATATAAAAATACAATACTCTCTGTATAAACCTATGTTTTCCTATATCATGTTTACGGTCCGTAGGTGGGAATAGTGCGGTATATTTATGGGACCCTAGAGCTACAAATGGGACAGCTGCAAGGTTGAATAAATTTTTTTAAAAACATTTATCGATGTGTTAGGCTTGAGAAATTTGGTTGACTTATCAAGAACATAGTAAGGTAGTTGAATAAAGAGAGACCAACTTGATGTCACTTGCTTTTATATTTCATTATTTAATGCTTAACATGTTTCGGATGTTAATACATCCATTCTCAGGAGCTTGCGACTTATTTGTTGAGTTATTTCATGGGTTGTATTGCTCCGGATGCAGGCTGAAGCCTGCATCCGGATACCACACCACCCCAGCCAAACCACAACGTAACACCAACACGCATCGAACCAGAACAATACAACCCATGAAATATCTCAATAAATAAGCAAGATTTTTTTCCCACGCACAACACATTCCTTTATGTTTGTCAATAATATTAAACTGGTCCATCGAAGGCAACATTTGCCTACACTTGGCCTATTCTTTGGCGCATAACGCTTCGTTATCAGGCAATTCAAATATTCGATGTGATGAAAAAGTGGAGTGAAATATCAGGCGCCTAGCAGTTTAAATTCTGTGCTGTCATGAACACAGTTCCGGAAGAAAGATGGTTGGACGGAAGGGCTTATGACTCGCGAATTATCCTAGACTGCAAAAATAATCATTTGGCTGCTGCAAGCTTACATTTATGACGAACCTCATGGCCTGGAAGTTCCTAGGAATAAGGCGGACAAGATATCCAGACAAGATGTGAATTAAGCGCAACAGTAAGTGAAGAGTCAAGGGGACAAAAGAAACACACAGTGAGACAATTTCCAGTTATAATGTGATCACTACAGGTTGAATCTTTGATAGGCTACATCCCGCAAACACAAATTTACGTCTGACAGTTTAGGTAGACGCATTTAGAACGTGTATAAACTAGAATCTGCATGTCTCGGATTGAAATGACAGACACGTCTCATTCTCAGTTCATATGAATCCACCACTCGTTGCTCCGAGCTTACAGTTTGTGCTAACACACAACACTGCTCTTACAGTTTGTGGTAACACACAACACCGCTCTTACAGTTTGTGGCAACACACAACACTGCTCTTACCGTTTGTGCTAACACACAACACTGCTCTTACAGTTTGTGTAAACACACAACACTGCTCTTACAGTTTGTGTTAACACACAACACTGCTCTTACCGTTTGTGCTAACACACAACACTGCTCTTACAGTTTGTGTTAACACACAACACTGCTCTTACAGTTTGTGTTAACACACAACACCGCTCTTACAGTTTGTGTTAACACACAACACTGCTCTTACAGTTTGTGGTAACACACAACACTGCTCTTACAGTTTGTGCTAACACACAACACTGCTCTTACCGTTTGTGCTAACACACAACACTGCTCTTACAGTTTGTGTTAACACACAACACTGCTCTTACAGTTTGTGTAAACACACAACACTGCTCTTACCGTTTGTGCTAACACACAACACTGCTCTTACAATTTGTGTTAACACACAACACTGCTCTTACAGTTTGTGTTAACACACAACACTGCTCTTGGAGTTTGTGCTAACACTCAACACTGCTCTTGCAGTTTGTGCTAACACACAACACTGCTCTTACAGTTTGTGTTAACACACAACACTGCTCTTACAATTATATCTTTTGTCATTTTGTTATACGACATGCGGCTGTCAGTAATGTTTCTCAAAAAAAGTGTGTTCGATATTTATGCGTTAGGATGATCAGAGGAAATTTTAAATTTAAGACTAATTCTCTCCTGCAGTGTTCTCGCTGTGAGGGTATATTAAGATAAAGTATGTCTACCAAACAATACGTTTTCACGCATCAGAAGGCCATAATTTGATACTCACCCCCTTTAGTAGGAGACAGGCTACTAGCAAAGTATGCAGTAGTAGCATGCCGCGCCCTCTGCAGCCACTGCGCCCAGTTCGTCTCGCGTCTGAAATGACGAAATATGCATTAGCTCTTGTTGGTTTCCGTCCACACAAAAAGACGATATTTTAAGACATGGAATGCAGTAGCTATTACGAAAATTTCATCAAACGCACTTCTTTTCTCCGTTTACTTCTCGTGGCTGTGAAGATAATATTAAAATGTGCTACATTTAAGTTCTCATACCAGTGTTGATAAAGTTTCAAATCAACGTTTTCTATAGTTATCACACCCGTACAACATAAATGTTCATCATTCATTTATTTCTTATATACGCGGCATGTTTCGGCCAGTCATTTCGGCCATCTTAAAAGGTAAAGCTCGTATAACTAAGGAAGAGGCCTCTCCGTTGAAAATATTTTATATTTTTGCAATATCGCGTGATGACGGAAGAGACTTCCGTCGAAACATGTCGCTTATATGAGAAATAAATTAATATCAGAACATTTATGCTGCTGTATGGGTCTGATAACTACAGAAGGCGATTTAATAACCACAATGGGATGAATCTGCTCAAGAAGATTCAAGGCCTGCAGGTTTTTACGCATTGCAAACTGGTAAAGAGTTCGAAGGAGAATAATTCCTTCCTCTTCAGGGTCGGACTGGTAGATCTTTAACACGATGATGTTACGTTCCTACAAATCTTCGTCAATTATGTAACTGTTAGCACGGAGTAACATCCAAGAAGACTTCAATCTTCAATTTTAAATCTACTGGAACTTCGTTTATACAGAGGAAAAAGTGAGGACGAAGATCTGTTACGTTCATGTTCATACACCCCCCCCCCCCCCCACCCCACCAACCATCAAAGCCTACTAAAACACCCCTATTTAAACTATTTAACTTTTACCCTACATACATCTTTCATATTGCTTTGGGTAGGAGTTTAAATTTGAAATACTCGCGTTATTGCGTGGAAACTGTAGCGTTTTTCTGAATTACAGTTATAATCGGAGGGTAGCGCTCACAAATAAAAGTACAGGAATG
>Ga0136643_10019302_pt1 | contig 10300 bp, 7 predicted proteins | sample TergutLab28metaG_FD_96883 | JGI IMG/M metagenome (GOLD analysis project Ga0136643, IMG submission 96883) | Labiotermes labralis P1 segment gut microbial communities from Petit-Saut dam, French Guiana - Lab288 P1 (version 3) (version 3) | ecosystem: Host-associated > Arthropoda: Insects >... | reverse complement strand
GACACAACAAAAGTTTTTGCTTTGCGTGATGGAGGCACATTCATTTGGTTGCGTAAATTTCGCAAAGAGCGCACTGCTTCTTTTATTTGCTCCATTTGGGTTTCTTCTGTTGCAAAATTATATTCGGGTTGATGCATTGGAAAATCCGCCAGCATAATACTTTCGCCAAAGTTAAAGGACTGGTAAATTTCTTCGGTTATAAAGGGTATGAAAGGATGAAGCAGGCGTAACCCCGTGGAAAGGACGTGCTGCAATGTCCACAATGCCGCAGGACGGGTGTCATCGTCGGCATTATAAAGGCGGGGCTTTGCCATTTCAATATACCAATCGCAAAATTCATCCCACATAAAGGAGTAAATTTTGTCTGCCGCCAAGCCCAGCTCGTATTTTTCAAGATTTTCGTTTACTTCTTTGGCAAGGGTGTTTGCTTTGGATATAATCCATTTGTCTGCAGACTGCAACAAAGGCAAGTCGTTGCCTGTAGGAATTTCGCTGTCAAGATTCATCATTATGAAGCGGGATGCATTCCAGATTTTGTTTAAGAAATTACGGCTTGCTTCCACTTTCTCTATGTAAAAGCGCAGGTCGTTGCCGGGGCTGTTGCCCGTAGCAAGGGAAAAGCGCAAAGCGTCTGCGCCGTAGTCTTCGATTACTTCAAGGGGGTCAACGCCATTCCCAGCGGACTTGCTCATTTTTTTGCCGTTTTCATCACGGATAAGCCCGTGCAAAAGCACATCTTTAAAAGGTAATTCGCCCATAAACTCGATGCCAGCAAATGCCATGCGCACAACCCAAAAGAACAAAATGTCGTGTCCTGTGGAAAGTACGTTTGTGGGATAAAAATAAGCTAGTTCGGGTGTTTTATTGGGCCATCCAAGCGTAGAAAACGGCCACAAAGCCGAGCTGAACCAAGTGTCCAAGCTGTCTTCGTCTTGCAAAAGGTTAGGGGAGTTACATTTTGTGCAAGTTGTCGGTGCAATTTTTGCAACGGTTATATGCTCGCAATCACCGCAATGATAGGCGGGGATGCGATGCCCCCACCATAACTGACGGCTTACGCACCAGTCTTTAATATTTTCTAACCAATGGGTGTAAACCTTGCCAAAACGGGGCGGGACGATGTTTAAGTTGCCGTTTTTATAGGCAGCAAGGGCGGGGGCGGCAAGCTCTTCCATTTTTACAAACCATTGCAGTTTCATCAAAGGCTCTACAACACTACCGCAGCGGTCGTGTCCGCCAACGGCGTGGCTAATGTCCTCTTTGCGCACAAAATAGCCCATTTCATCCATTTGGGTAATAATTTTTTTGCGGGCTTCATAACGGTCAAGCCCAGCATACTCCCCGCCAGCTTCGTTTATGCTTCCGTCATCATTCATTATATTAATGCGCTCCAAATTATGGCGCACACCAATGTCGAAGTCGTTAAAATCGTGAGCTGGCGTAACTTTCACCATACCTGTTCCAAAGTCCGCTTTTACGTATTCGTCCGCCACAATTTTAAGCTCACGCCCTAAAATGGGCATGATAGCGGTTTTGCCAACCAAATGAGAATAACGCTCGTCGTTTGGGTTTACAGCAATCGCCACATCACCAAGCATAGTTTCTGGGCGGGTTGTAGCAAAAATTACAAACTCATCACTATCTTTAATGGGATATTTGAAATGCCAAAAACCACCTTGCTTGTCCTCGTGCTCTACTTCTGCGTCAGAAATTGATGTGTTGCACTTTGTACACCAATTAACAAGTCTTTCACCCCGATAAATAAGCCCTTTTTCGTAAAGGCGAATAAAAACCTCAAGCACAGCGTCAGATAGCCCCTCATCCATAGTAAAACGCTCTCTTTGCCAATCACACGCCACGCCTAACTTATGAAATTGCTTTGTAATAATGCCGCCAACGTCGTCGTACCATTGCCAAGCCCGCTTCATAAAGCCGTCCCGCCCAAGGTCAGCCTTTGTTAAGCCTTCCTCCGCCAATTTTTCCACAATTTTAACTTCCGTGGCAATAGCGGCATGGTCTGTTCCCGGCATCCATAGTGTGTTGTAACCTTGCATTTTTTTCCATCGTATGAGTGTATCTTGCAATACAGCATTAAGGGCATGTCCCATATGCAGTTGACCCGTTATATTTGGCGGCGGAATCATTATTGTGTACGGCTCTTTGCTTTCGTCCACTTCGGCGTGAAAACATTGTTTTTTTAGCCAATAATCATAAAGTCTATCCTCTACCGTTTTTGGGTTATATTTGGAATACATTTCTTTTTTCATCACAAATCCTCCGCTATACTGCTTCTATTGGTGTAACATCGGTTATTTCGTCACCGTTTTGCGGCAAAGATATGCCAAAATTATCCGCTCGGTCAAACAGTTTTTCAGCTTTTTTCACATACTCTTCAATAATGTCATTTATTGTTCCAGAGTCAGGACTGGTAGTTTGAAGAGTCTTTAAAACAGACCAAATTTGCTCGCTTCTTGTGTCAAGACGGTTTAAAGTCCGCTCTATAAGCTCGTGTTCCTTAACCAAATCTTTGTGAAAATGCATTTTGTCATCAATATTAATGGTGGCTGCAAATTTTTCTATTGAGCCAAAATTACGAGTCAAGCCCTTATCCCGAAGGAAGTATTCGATGGCTTCTTCAGTTTGGCTCATAATATCACGCAAGGCATCCAAACGCTTTGTCATATGCTTATAATGGGATAAGTCCTCCAAGTTGTTTTCCAGCATTTTTGCATTGCGTACTTGATATTTTTTATAGGAATGGTTCAAAAAATTTGTAAAATGGGCGTAATTTGCTGTTTTTTTGTTTAAAAGCTCCACGGCACGCTGCTGTTTTTTGTGGTTAAGGGCAAGCTCAAAGCGCAGTTTTTGGCGCAACCAATATAAAAGCCCAGTCAGAATAACGCCGAAAGTTAGCATACCCGCCAGCACTATCATGGTTTGTACGCTGTGCATTATATAAATATATACAAGCACAACCAAAACAATGGCAAAAAATATTATAAGCCCTATGGAGAATTTATACATAAAGTCAATGGCGTTTTTAATGCGCTCTTTGCCGTGCTGCAATACAACCCTTTCGCCTTCTAAATGCCCAATGTCATGTCTAAAAATTCGCTGTCTTTCTTCTGCGAATTTTATTTCAGGCACGGCATTTGCGGCATCTTTTTCAAGTTTATTAAGGCTACCGACGGAAGGGTCAAAACTGGTGACTTGGTATTTTAATGCATTGCTTTCCCTAGACATATTTACGTATCGGTCAAGCATTTCCTTTAAGTCGTCAATATCTTCTGGGGTAAGGGCTCCATATGCTGCCACCTCTGCCATGCGTTCATCCACATCTTTTTTGCGGTTTATAAGCCCGATGCGGTCGGCGACAATGTCAAGAGCCTCGTCGCACAAATTTACTGCCGAAATAATATCGTCCCTATCCTCATCCAACCCTTTTTTCAATGCAGACTCAAAATTTGTTTTTCTGTCAACCTGTTCTTTTTTAAAGGGATATAGCTTGTTTATCCAATCTACAACTTTACTTAAAAAGCCCACATCTTCACCTCACATCACGATAAATTTGGCTTGCTTGCACCCCTGTGTTTTTTTGATACTTACCTTTGTATGGAATGTAGCCCCCTTCTATTTTGTGATAATATATTTGACAAATACGTTCATTCGGATAAATTTTTACAGGATGCAGGGTGTGAATTTCAAGCGTCCAAAAACCTGCAAAGCCCACGTCACCAAACCCTGCCGTAACATGAATGGATACCCCAAGCCGCCCAACACTGCTGCGCCCCTCTAACATAGGCACATAGCCGTGGGTTTCGGTATACTCTAAAGTGCTGCCTAGGTAAAGCTGTCCCGGTTGCAAAATAAAACCTTCACTAGGGATGACAATTTCTTTCACAGGGGTATCGCTTTTCATATCTAAATGCCCGCCTGAGGGCAGTTCGTACACTTGAAGCACATTGTTAAGACGCAAGTCATAGCTATTTGGTCCAACCCTTGTTGCGTCAAAAGGCTTTATAATAATTTGCTCGCCGATTTTTGCAAGCCTTGCAATTTCTAATCCCGATAATATCATTTGTAATCACCCTCGTGTTTAGAACCTATGGTCAATAAGCTGCCGTACAGTTTTACGCCTCGTTTGCCACACAACTCGTCGTCAGCAGAACCTGCACGACCCATTATTGACCACAGCTTCTTAATTTTCAACAATTAATAGTATATACCAAAATCTGTGAAACATCAAGCATTTTTGCGAGCAATATGCAGTAGATGAAGTGCCGTATTAAAATTTTTAGAAATAAAATCTAACCAGTCTTGTTTTAGAGTAAGCTCCTGCGGCTTCCATGCTCTTTTTTGAATTATGATTATAATACCAGCATCCCGATACAACACGGAAGCTCTTTTCAAAACAAATTAGCTTTAGGTGTTCTAATATATTTGCGGCAAAGCCCTGCATACGATATTGTTCGCACACATACATACCAATACTTGCAATGTCTTTTGTTATCCGCCCATAATCAACAACCCCAAAACCGACAATATTTCCGTCATGCTGTGCGATGTATATCTCAACGCCGCACTCGTTATTGCTGATTTGCTCTATGGAATGGTCAAGAAAATCGCCGCTTAACTTCAAAATTTCTTTATCAGCATCAATATCTGCTAATCTCAATTCCAAGGTCTTTTTGCGTTCTTGCGTTACGCCGTTATCGGTATAAAGTGCAAAATAAGCCTGTTTTTCAATCCTCGTAAAACTATCAAGGCAATGACTGAGAAAAAATTCATCGCTTGTAGGCACCATTGCATTTGCAACATTTTCATATTTTTTAGACCGCACAAAAAGTTCTTGAGATTGGCTGGCATAGTGGGGCAAAACATGAAACAAAGTTATTGTGCTTTCTTTGTGGATGGCGAAAAAACCAACAATTTCTCCGTCTGTATTCGTTATTTTGTAATGGTTGGACTCAAGCACGTGTGCTTCCCAAAAAGAATCGACCACTGCGTTATTTGACGTGAAATATTCTATAACAAATGGGCGTATATCCTCCCACTTGCATTGCGTAAACCGAATTGTATTTATCATGGTTTTCTCCTGTATTAATCCATAATTAGGCTGGTTATATCTTCGTGGGACAAGCCTATATCAAGACGACCGCATTTTTCTAAATTTTCGGGCAGCATCTTACGATTAGGCTTGCGTTTGACATGAAGCAAGCGGAAGATGCCATCAACAAGCAAATCGTTGCGAATTTCAAAGCCAAGCCATTTGCCGTCATGGTATGTTTCAGCCTCATCGTATTCCTTGCGGATTGCCTCGTCGAAAGTTTCTCGCTGTTCATCAAACTTTGCTCGCTCATCTTTTCCAAGTACAATGCTTGCTATGAAATATCCTTCACGCAAGCAAAGAGTAACCAAAGTTTTGCCGCCACGGCGAAAATATAGATTGTTGTGATGTTTGTGAGTTGGCTTGCCTTCGTCCCACACCTCGTCCATTGCATAGTGGAAGCGAATAGTGCCTACCAGCTTTTCCCATGCAGGACTCGCCTCGCTAAGCATTGCTTTGACTTGCTCGTAAGGTTTAGTTTTTGGGTCCATTTTTCAGCACCTTCTTCAAATATTGTCCAGTGTGTGATTTTTTGCATTTTGCCACATGTTCCGGTGTGCCTTGCACAACTATTGTGCCGCCGCCATGCCCTCCCTCTGGTCCAAGGTCGATTATATAATCTGCGGTTTTAATAACATCAAGGTTATGCTCAATAACAACAACGGAATTTCCGCCGTCTGTCAGTTTTTGCAAAATGTCGACCAATTTGTGAACATCCGCCATATGCAAGCCTGTTGTGGGCTCGTCCAATACGTAAATTGTACGTCCTGTGCTACGCTTGGATAACTCTGTTGCGAGCTTAACACGCTGTGCTTCGCCCCCTGAAAGGGTTGTGGAGCTTTGCCCCAGCTTAACGTAGGACAAGCCCACGTCATATAGTGTTTGAACCTTGTCCCGCAGGCGCGGCAAATTCTCAAAAAAGGTCAATGCTTCTTCAACGGTCATGTTTAGCACATCGGAAATGGTAGCACCTTTGTATTTAACCTCTAATGTTTCACGGTTGTAGCGCAGCCCCTTGCAAACTTCGCAAGGCACAAAAATATCGGGCAAGAAATGCATTTCAATTTTAATAATACCGTCACCGCTACATGCCTCACAACGCCCGCCCTTTACATTGAAGGAAAAACGCCCTTTTTGATAGCCCCTAACCTTTGCCTCGGGGGTTTGGGCAAAAATATCACGCACCAAGTCAAACAAACCCGTATATGTTGCGGGGTTAGAGCGTGGCGTGCGCCCAATGGGGCTTTGGTCGATATTGATAATTTTGTCCAAATGTTCTTGCCCCAAAATGTCCTCATGCCGCCCCGGTTTTACTTTGGAGCGGTTTAAATCACGAGCCAGCCGCTTGTACAAAATTTCATTTATAAGCGACGACTTGCCGCTGCCCGAAACCCCTGTGATGGCAATAAACAGCCCCAATGGAATTTCAACATCAAGATTTTTTAAATTATTTTCAGATGCACCTTTGATAACTAGTTTTTTATCGCAAAGCAGACGGCGTGTTTTTGGCATTGGAATTGACAATCTACCGCTCATATAGCCGCCTGTAATGCTCGTTTCGTCCGCCAAAATTCCCGCAATATCACCATTATATACAATTTCGCCGCCATGCTGACCCGCTCCCGGCCCAATGTCCACAATGTGGTCGGCTTCCCGCATTGTGTCTTCATCGTGTTCAACCACTATTAGCGTATTGCCCAAATCCCGCAGATGCTTCAAAGTTTTTAATAGCTTGTCATTATCACGCTGATGCAAGCCAATGGAGGGCTCGTCCAAAATGTACACAACCCCAACAAGCCCAGAGCCGATTTGGGTGGCAAGGCGTATACGCTGGGCTTCGCCGCCCGATAATGTCCCAGCAGAGCGGGCAAGGGTTAAATAATCCAAACCAACGTCCACCAAAAAGCCAGCACGAGCTTTGATTTCTTTTAAAATACGCTCTGCAATGGTTGTTTGGGTAGGATTTAGCTCCAATTCTTTGAAAAATTTTGCGAGATGACCAACAGGCATTATTGTTACGTCAGAAATGTTTACACCACCGACAGTAACCGCCAAAATCTCGGGCTTTAAACGCTTGCCGTTACAAATATTACATTCAATATTTGTGATGTAGCCTTCGTAGTTTTGCCTGCTCCACTCGCTGCTGGTTTCTTTATAGCGTCGGCTAACCCCAGGCACAATTCCTTCCCAATGGCTGTGATAGACCTTTTTTTCGCCCCTTTGGTTGACATATTCCACAGGAAAATTTTCGCCCTCATTGCCGTACATTATAATATCACGAATTTGAATAGGAAGTTTTTTCCATGGGGTGTTAAGACTAAAATCATAGCGTTTTGCAAGGGATGTAAAAAAGTAGCCGCCCCAAGAATCCGCCTTGCCGACACTATTATACCCCGGCACGGTTACCGCCCCTTGCGCAAGCGACAAATCTGGGTTTGGCACAATAAGCTCTGGGTCAAATTCCATTTTAAACCCGAGTCCCGCACATTCCCCGCAAGCCCCAGACGGATTGTTAAATGAAAACATCCGTGGCTCTATTTCATTTAATGAAACCCCGTGGTCGGGGCAAGCAAAATTTTGTGAAAAAGCCAAATCGCCTTGCCCGTCCACATCCACAACCAAAATGCCGTCAGTAAGCCCCATAACTGTTTCTACAGATTGGCTTAAACGTGCCTCAATGCCCGCTTTTACCACAATGCGGTCAACTACAACCTCTATATTATGCCGTTTATTTTTTGACAGTTTTATCTCATCCGCAAGCTCTAAAACCTCGCCGTTTACACGCACACGGGCGTAACCCTCTTTTTTCGCTTCTTCAAGCACCTTTTGATGCTCGCCTTTTCTATCCCGCACCACAGGCGCAAGCAACTGTATACGGCTACCCTCACCAAGGGCAATAATTTGGTCTACAATTTGGTCAATGGTTTGGCGCACAATTTCTTTGCCGCAAACGTGGCAATGCGGCACGCCAACACGGGCGTACAAAAGGCGCAAATAGTCGTAAATTTCTGTAACCGTACCCACAGTGGAGCGGGGGTTTTGGTTCGTACTTTTTTGGTCGATGGAAATGGCAGGCGAAAGCCCCTCGATGCTGTCCACATCGGGCTTTTCCATTTGTCCCAAAAATTGGCGGGCATAGCTCGAAAGACTTTCCATATAACGCCTTTGCCCCTCGGCATACAGCGTTTCAAAAGCAAGCGACGACTTTCCGCTGCCCGACACCCCAGTAAACACCACCAAAGCGTCCCTCGGAAACTCCAAATCGATGTTTTTTAAATTATTCTCTCTTGCGCCTTTTATTATGATTTTGTTTTTTGACATATTGACCTCACCTTTTATCGAAATTGTAAACTTATGTATGTATTAAATCACAACATAATTTATTAATAGCAAAAATTTCCTTAATATTTGATTGTTTTAATGAGATATTTGTCGATTTTCACACCGCTTCTGTTTTCTCTAAATCCACTTTCGACATCATCAAAAACTAGCTTATACCTTGTATTGTGAGTGTTAATTAGCAGGTTTCCTGTGGGTATTGCATTTGGAGCTATTTCAAAAATATAAATTACCTTAATTTCTTCATTGCTCAAAATCAAGCAAAAACTTTCATTAGAACGCTCGAAAAATATATCAACTCTATACTTGTCATCTTTGAGTTTATTGGCATACTGAAAACCATCTGGAACGATAAAACCAAATTTAGAGCAAATGTTCCTCAAACCTGCTCTCTTTATGCGCTGAGAACGTTTTTGTTCACTTGTATTTATTTTTAATATGTTAGGTTTTGCAAATGCTTGCTTGGGTTCTATATCTATTTCATCCTTAATTTTAGTTACTGTGATGGCTTTCTCAACTTCTTCCAAGCTATATTGTTGTATAAAGTGTTCTCTTAACAAACCTCTGATTAGCTCGGGTGTTATTTTTTGGCTGATGGACTTCACATTTTGCTCAAACTCTTTTTTAGAAATCACCCATTTCCGAATAGACTCTTCAGAAAAGCTGTTTTTAGAAAAAAATTCAACGAACTTTATGCCATCGCAATTATTCAACGAAAAAGGAATTTCCAGTTTGATATAATCAACGTAAATATAAATTTTGTTACATATCAAAACGCCGATTTTAACATCGTCTAACAGCTTAATATAATCAAACAATTGTTTTTCGTCTTTTTCGGAAAATGGAGTGTTATGCCTTTTCAATTCAAATATAAAAAAATCCTTGCCGCCGCTTTTAACAATAAGGTCAATTTTAACATTTGTGTGGGCGACACTTACGAATCGCTGGCTCTCAATTTCCCCCAGCAACTTGCTATAACCAAAAATTTCTGTAAAAATGCTTGTCCATATGGATTCAATAACATTTTCGACTGCACCAAGATTTTCTTCGTACTTACTCACAATCAAATTCCATTTTTCAGTATTTGTCACTTCTCAATCCCCCTAATTTTAGTCATATACGACTTTTGACTAGTACCCTATCAATAGAATGCCTTTAAGTGGAAGTTTAATTCTGCCTGATAAATAAAGTGTTTCAAGGAAAGTATACACGATATCAAAATCGTAATGTCCACGATACATATTGCGGACGGCTATCACAAGATATTCAACTCCATGCATTAGGCAGGCTTGAAAGATATTTTTCATATACTGGTTGTTTTCGGTGGCTCGACCCGCCTCCACTTCAACTACTATTTTGCCGTCCAAACTCCATGCATCTGCATTGTACTCTTTATCAATATTGTTATTCAAACCAAATAAAACTGGAACTCTAATCTTTTGCCCTGCTTTTTTACCTTTTTCCACACTAAAGCCAAGGGCGATTAAAGACCCCTCTAATTCCTTCAATACTTCATTGCTCTTCAGGTTGTTTGATGAGGAATTAATAGCATCATCTGCATTTTCAAAGCATTTCACAATAGACATTAATTCGTCTGACATTCCTTGAGAACGTGGAAATAATTGATATTTCATAGCGACCCCCTGTTTAACTTAAATTATTGATTGATATTTATAATTCACTGCTTACAACAACTTCTTCGTCTTAAAAATACTATCCCGCAAAAGTGCAGCCCTCTCAAAGTTAAGGTCGCCTGCGGCTTGCTTCATCTCTTTTTCAAGCCCCTTGATATATACTATAAGCTCCTCGCGGCTCATGCTTTCTGGGTCTTTTGTTAGCTTTGTGGACTTCTTT
>Ga0136643_10019298_pt1 | contig 10302 bp, 5 predicted proteins | sample TergutLab28metaG_FD_96883 | JGI IMG/M metagenome (GOLD analysis project Ga0136643, IMG submission 96883) | Labiotermes labralis P1 segment gut microbial communities from Petit-Saut dam, French Guiana - Lab288 P1 (version 3) (version 3) | ecosystem: Host-associated > Arthropoda: Insects >... | reverse complement strand
GAACATCGGATGAAGGCCGAAAAGAGGAGAATTCTTCTCATCATAGACAATTGCTCCTCTCATAATTGTGTGCCTCACCATTTGGAGCATGTGAAAGTTTTATTCTTGCCTCCAAGTACTACCTCCATTTTGCAGCTGCTGGATCAGGGGATAATTCACGCAGTGAAGCGGCATTACCGAGCTCGTGTGGTCTGGCATATGCTGTGTAATATTGCCTCAGAGAGAGACATTAATGTCAACATATTGGAAGCAATGCAGATGTTCAGTGCTGCATGGAGAGCACTGAAAGACGAAGTAATCTCAGACTGTTTTCGAAAAGCTGGAGTGGTTTATGCAGAAGACAACATCACAGAAAGTGAAGTGTTGGATGACGCAGAAACAGAGGAGAACTGGAAGCATTTGTGTGAAAAGTTGGATGTGCCAACAAGTGTGAATCTTACTGACTACGTCAACGTGGACTGTGATGTGATAGTGCAAAAAAAAACCACTGATGATGAAATTTTGGCAGACATTATGAGTGATGGAAATCCATGTGATGATGAAGTGGAAGAGGAAGATGTGCCTCAAAATGATCGACAGAGTTTGACTCTTGTGCAGGCAACAAACATGGCACGTAAAGATTTTCTTCTGTCACGAAGTAATGTGCCAGAATCTGTCTTAAATTCATGTGCAGTGGTTGGCGACTATCTTGAATGGTCTTTTGTGTCTGGGAGTGTTCAGAAGAAAATCACAGACTTTTTCAAAAAATAAAGTCCAGAACATTGTGTACCGGTACTATGTAAAATTTGATATGCTGAAAAATTACAGAAAACCTCTTGCAATTACTGTATATCATTACTTCATGTATATATATCGTAATTTTCCTCTCATCTAATAAATATTAAGCTTTTTTATCTGTAAATTCATGAATTCATGTTGACGTAATGTAGATCCTGCAACGGATATACCAACAGGTGAGTTCTTGAGAATTGACTTATTTCAATATAACAAAATTTCACTATAACAAATTAATTTCTGAGGTCCCCAAAATTTCGTTATACTGGTATTCTACTGTATTTGTTTTACCTAAATTTAGAACTAAATTATTAGCAGCAAACCATTTAATCATATGAGAGAGAACTAAATTTGACATAGAAGAGAAATCTTCAAAATTTCTGCTTGAAATTGTGACACTAGTATCATCAGCAAATAATATTGGTTCTAATACAGAATTTTTTCTCAGGGGAAGTTCATTTATATATATTATGAACAATAGGGACCCTAGAATTGATCCTTGGTGAACTTCATGTTTCTTTGTACCCTAGTCAGAGAAAAAAATTTTGAGTTGTATTAGGTGATTTTACTTCAACTTTCTGTCATTGTGTTAGTTAAATAGGACTGTACCAATCTTCAGATAGTCCTCAAATTCCATAGAAATGTAATTTAGCTGACAAAATTTCATGATTCACACAATCAGAAGCCTTTGCCAAATCACAGAAAGTTCCTCAGACATGCATTTTTTGGTTACGTGCTAAAATTCCTATAACTGAAGTTATCAAACTAAATTATTACATTGTAGTAGAATAATGGTAAAACTCATCCCTCAAGTGGCACTTCAATATCAACATTAGTTTTGTTAAAATAAACACAACTGAAATTTTATAAAAACTATGCAATTTTTTGTGTCAGAATATCCAGATTGGACTGATCACAGAGGTCATGTGTGTTGACACTTGGTATTATATGTATGTATGTTGTTTAATTCAGTTTGTAGGACAGTACCTCAGATCTTGTCTAAGGTTGGGTCCATGTTCTTTTGATACGTACTCCTAACAGTCTACCTGTTTCAATAATATAGCACATGCCACATGCACTGTAGAATATTAAACACACCCTCTCCAGTACATTTGTCATTAGTAACCCATGAAGAGTACATTTAGTTTTGAAGACAGTTCTAATATTGAACTTGTTGTCAGTCTGTCAGAAGTTTTCAAATATGCCTCTTACATGGGAGATGACAAATGTACCAAGAAGTATTGTGTCTGCAGAAAAAATAACCTGTTGATAGTGGAGTCATTTAAATGTCAGATTTCATTGAGGACAAGAATCTGTGTGTTGTTAATGAAATTGTGTTTATCTTGGTGTATGATCTTGCCTAAGTTGACCAAACAATGTGAAGAGCTCCTCTTTTTTATATATGGGAAGGGGGGGGGGAGCAGGTTGGAAATGTAGCTGCTGCCCAGTCTGAGCAGGGTTTTTTACACACCTCGATAGACAGTGATTAACCCCTCTTTATGATTAGGACATCTAAGAACGGACAAATACAGTGTTGGTACCTAATCCTGGCACACTGTTGGTACCTAATCCTGGCACACTGTTGGACTAAAACCAAAGTAATACATTCAGTTCAGTGAATGAAGGACAGTTCAGCTGATCTTTTGGCCAGCTGTCACTTTAAGTGCAAAGGATGTATTGGGAGTATGTTGATAAAAATATCTCAAGCTGCTGCCTCCACAGTAACAAGATTTCATTTAGGTTACTTAAGTGAATATGTGTTGTCACATAAGATATGAAAGAATGGTTATGAAAGACAATGGGAGGGAAGGGTTTGTAGTTAAACAGTAAGTCCCCATTTATGTTTCTCTGGGAAGGCAGACTGTTGGAACAAAACATCGAAACAAGAGGATAAGAAATGGGAGTTCAAATATTTGGTAAAATTTCAGTGGCAAGTACTTCAGAAAAAAAGGTTTTTCTCCTGAAGTGTACTGTGTACTGCTTCAGTCATTGGGAATGATGGCTGTGAAACTGACTAACTGTATGCATTAAATTTCTTATTAGTGCCAATAAATTGAAACCATGGTAACCATGCTGTTAGTCGTAATGATGACTTTCTGTATTGTTTTACTTGATATCATTTAATACACATTTATTTTGGTTTACAGACATAAAAATATTTGTGCATGTAATAAGTGTAGATACATTTGTAATTGCAGTACTATTGTGAACACTGCTGGGCTACCATTCATTCCCGGCCTGGACGTGAGTTTCATAAACCACTGGTGAAGGAAGGGGCAGATCGGCCACGAGCTGTGCCATTCCGTTGGTGTTAACGTTGGAGCGGTTTAGCTCAGTAACGATCGAACGGCCCTGGAGACAGTAATTTGACAGCCTGGGAAGATGGGTGGTGTGGCACTGACATCCATCATTTCACTGCACTTACCATTGATGCAGTAGCAAGTCATCACGGGGCATTCATCAGAACGTGGCAACTAGGAAATTTGATAGCAAGTACATCATTTTATCGCCTCAAACCACCATCACGATAACAACTGTAGGCTAGCTGTTTTCATCGCTGTTTATATATATCTAGTACATAATTATATAGTAATATATATCTATAAATATATGGTATGTAACCACACATTCTTAAAATATCTTTTTTAAAGAATGAAACCTTCAAACTGTAGCGCGATCGAGCAGATTGTCCGTTAGATAACTTACTCTTTTTAATTACTCTCTGGTTCGCATGAGACAAATTAAAATCCCTGTTGCGGCCACCGATGATGGTATCGTATGTACGTAGCAGTTGTAACGATGTGATTTCTTAGCATCTCTGCCAATACTTTAACCAGAATTTTTGTCAATTTTCAGGGTATTTGTAAATATACATTAATAGTTCAATCTACTTTTGTATTGAGCGTACAAAGCATGTCACAAGGCATATAATGAACAAGCTTGCCGTTTTCCAGTCTCCTTCATATTTTCCCTTGATCCTGTAATTTTCGTACGTTCTTGGTGTAAATAGTCGTTGTAAAAATACCGGTAGTTATTCAGTATATTAATTTGTTTCATAATGAGAAGTGTATCTTCCATATTTATTTTTTGGGTCTCGTTTTTGTACATAATGAATTTTTGCCACTGTCAAATATCTGCCACTACAACGTCTTGTATTGCTAATGAACTAACTCATAGTCAGTTGGTTGCAAGGTTGCAGCCTGCAACACACTTTTGATACATTTCCTAGGTAATGAACTACTGAACTTACACATTGATTATAATGTTTGTACTCTCTTAACCAAAAGCATTGGCAGAGAATCTAAAAAAATTAAAAACTTTTGTAGCTTTGTTGTGCACACGCATTTTATAAAAAGTACATATGTCATAAATTGATCTGTATATTTGTCTCAGCTTTTCATCATCCAATCATCCTTTGAGAATGCTAACTTGTTACCCCTATTTTAAAATTTTCTATTGGTCAAGTGATAGTGACGCTTAACTAAGAAACAAAGTCTGCCTTGCAGTAAAATTGTCTCTTGACCATTCTGACAGAATTCAATCCATACTGAGCATTATGTAGTTGTTTGCCTCTTGGCTCACTTTTATCATGAAAATATAAAATAGTCTATATTTTAGATGTCATCCCATAGCTATTGCTCAGGCTGTTCCTTCTCAGTCTGTTGTAGACAATGTACCATATGCATATTATAACTTAACGTAATGTATTGTAGGTTTACTCATGCAACCTGTACCTTCTTGTTGGAGACTGGTATAGTGCAGTAGGGGAGGACCTACTTTGTATCATCAATTTAATTCTGGCATAGATATGCAGTGTACACCCGTGTATGTTTGCTCATAATTTGCTATTTCAGACAGATGTGATATGTCATTTATACATGATGGTCTAGATAGATGTCATGTCTTGTGTCAGACACAGGGTCACCATTTTATTCACTTGACTAGAACCTCATTGTTTCCAATCTGCGTGCGTGTCTTACCACAGCTGGCAGTAAACAGCATATTGTGTCATGTCACTTGACTTAGCCGAGCTAAATGTTGAGTACATGTGCTTTCCCTCCTGCAAAAGAAATAAAGCAAGGACGGAGGGCAGGACTTTCCCAATATTTTACTTGGTCCTCCATTTTCTCGTGTCATTCAACCTGTGCGTGCTTGTTTTATACAGGAGGTGTTAGGTGTAAAGGGCACTTTACATAAAAAAGCCCACCTTCTTGTAATCTGTGTGATAAGAAGTGTAGGTACTTTGCACGACTGTAGTCTTTTTCAATAGATTTGTATTTTTGAGTGTTAAAGTTTTTTATACAGCTGTTGTTATCTTAGTTAAGGGCATGATGTAAACATGTGCAAAGAGAAACTCAGAGAGGCCCGGCAGGTACATATTTAACCCTTTAGTTCTCTGCTTTTCTTTCCCATTTAAAATTTATGGTTCCTTGTGCAGGTGGATGAGATTCAAATGGGCCTGGCCAGTATTAGGGCAAAGCCTCCACAGGAGGCAGTACCCCTCCTGGTGGCTGGCTGGCTAGCCATCCAAGGTCAAACCTTGCAGCTCCCATCCACTGTACATGGTATCATGATTTTGCCCTGTCTGCACAGTTCCAATTGATATGAGCAGATAGTAGCACCTGACAGACATTCTCACTTTGCTCGTCATGTTTATAACATTTGCACGTGATCTCTCCATACCAAAGAAAATGTGAAACATGAATGTAAAGATGCTACTTGGTCTGAAGTGCCCAGTGTACTTTTTCTAGGGCAAATCAGATTTCTAAACAATTTTTCCTTTTTTAAGTTTACATTAGATGCATAAAAAATATAAGTATAAATTGCAATGTTTTCCATAGTTGTTGTCTATTGTAGTGCAAAACAGTGCAAATTTCAAACTGTTAATAATATATTGTAGTCATGTGCCAGAGTTTGGTGCACCTATTTCAACACAGCCTTGAGTTACGGTTGTCATTCAAAGGCCCTTTTTTCGCCTGTCCAAATGAGATTTCCAGTTTGAAATCCAGCATTCAGTTAAGTATAAATTTAAATGGTAGCACTTGTGCACATAGGGTTTGCCTGGGTAGATCTCTAGTCATTGGGATAGTAGTGGGGCTTTGGTCTTGGTGTAGAAACACTCTGGTTCCTACCTTGGGGAAATAGGTAACTCATTGACATAACCAACTACCATTTTGGTACAAATAATTATTCATTTTATATCACATTGTTTGTAAAAGAAATATAACTTTGCCCCATTTTGTACTGTTTATAATGCTTTGAATTCCAAGGGATCACCATGATTTTGCATAAAGGTGTATGTATTGACTTCTAAACTGTGTCTCTTGGAGCTCCGTTAGCTGTTGTAAAATTTGTTGTGGGTGTCAGGGAAAAAACATTTAATTTTTGTCATTTGGTGCCATCAACTGGGGGTTAGGAAGGTGTACAGAGTTTTAGTTTTTTAAACAGAGTTAGTTCCAGCAAGCAGTAGAACTCTTGCTTCTAATTTTAGACATTACAATATGACATTTTTCATACTGAGTTTAAATGTTAAATAGTTACACGTGTTTTTACATATTTATTCAATTTTAATGATTGAATATATCTGATGGTATTTTAACAATTTTTTACTTTCCTTAACTAGTTACATTATAATTTGTTTTAATGAGTTCTTATGTTTTAGTGTTCTGTGTTTGATGTGCATTAAGCCTCATGATATGCATGGCAAAATGTGATCCTAAGAGTTAATTTGTAGTTGCAACCTACATAATGATTGCTGTTTAGCAGCTGGCAACTCCTCGGTGCTTAGCGGCAACTTGCTGGGCTTTCCAAATTGTACTGCAACGTGAGGCAGAGGGTGGGGAAGTAGGAAGTACTGTGGTTAACTCCAAGTTTGACACTTGCAGCACACATTAGCATCTCCTACTTCATCAAAGGCTATATTTGAATAGTATAGCATGGGCTGGAGACCTGTAAGGAATGTTTGATCAATCACCCACCTTCTGAAGGAGGAAATGATGGTCAGATGATAGGCTGGCCTAATATACTGTATCTTTTCTACAAATAGAATACCACAATTTAAATATAAAAAAAAATACAGTTGATGTTATGTGATAGTTGTATTTAATACAAAATCTACACGTGATTATTTTGTAGCCTTGGGTAACTTATTTAACACTTAGCACTATATTTAACTTTTTTAATAAGACTTCGTAAAATTGTATAAATATTCCAGTGTGATGATTCCATGTATTCAAATGTAATCAGTTGACAACTTTCATAGTTTTGCCTCAGCAGCACAAACACCAAAAGAACAGATTTCTACGTGCTACAGGGTGCCATGAAAGCAAATATTAGAGGCATTCTGTTGTGCATCCTCAGAGAAGTTACAGTACGTAGAAACAGAAACTGGCAGTATATTTGCAAGTCTGAAAGTTTAACATTGTATTAAACTACTATTTTAATTTTACTTTTGACACTCATTTCAGGAAGCTTTGAGTCAAGTAAAATATCTGTGGTGATTCATTAGTTATTAGTTTGTGCTGTGTTAATGTTTGCATACAAAACTACTCCTGTGTCATATGGTTAAAGAAGCCACCATACTCTTCTGTCTGGTCTTGAAAATTCAGGCAGCAGCATTGACCTATATAGTACATTTGAAAGGTGCACAGGGTATATCACCTTTCATGGCAAAGTCGCGAACGAGAAGTTGCTCACGTGTAAACTAGTTAATGAAATGGTAATGCTTTAATTATTTTATGAATACTAAAATCTTTCTTTGGCCTTATAAAGTGCTACTGTGGAAATGGAATGTTTACAAGAACTGGTGCTGAATGCAACCACAGGGAAGTGGGAGAGGGAAATTTCTTGACAGTAAAAAAAGTTTGCATTGTACTTTCAGTTCAGACCAGTGTGACAGCTTTAGAATACCTTATTTGGCTACTCTGAAACTGATGTATCACAACAACATTTGTCTCATCTTCCTGTGGTTCTGTCAAAGAGGTTTGCATATCCTGTGTACACAATTCCAATAGCATTTTGTAATAATTCTGGATTGTAAATGTGAATATCTATTTTCGTATCCCAGCAAAAATTAACAAAAAAAATTGTTATGAGCAGCTGCAAAATTCAGTTTGAGTAATGGTGATCAGGAAAGGGGCATAGAAGCGTACCCAGTCATGTAAATTAATGTCCATCTGTGTCCTTTACATGTTTTATTAATTACTAGCCAATATGGTGGTTATATTCATCCAAAAACTACATGGTGCTTCATTTTAGATTGTTATATATTTTTATTTTTTTATATATTTCAGATGAAAAATTAGTTACTTTCACACAATAATTCTCAATTTTAAATAGCAAAGCCAGATATGCAGTAACCTGAAGCATACATAAAGACTTGTTTTTTAATTTTCTTATTACAATTATTAATACTAGTTATAAATAATGTGCAGTATTATTGTATACTGGATTATTCTCATGTTTCAAGTGGTCCCTTCTTTGGGTATATGTGGGAAATTTTTGTATGGTTTGCAGTGTTTCAGTCCTGCAGTGTTTTTTGTACTGTTTAACTCCCATCAATGACTCCCTTAGTCCTGATGTGATGGGCACAATCTGACCCTTAGACTTGTTGGCAATTTTGATTCATAGCTGCAGAAAAAGTGATGATATTTATGTGTGGAGTGAATGGTGGGACACCAGGTGTAATGTCGTGCAAGTAAATGTTGGTTACTTTCTATTTAGTCATGCTACCTAGTGCAATATTGTTAACTGGGTCCCTGATACATGTGTATTTGTGTGTGTGTGTGTGTGTAAGAGAGAAAAAGGGCCTTATGCAATATGAATAATGCTTTAATGATTTTAACCGGTGATTGGTTACCATCTTGATACAGTACTGAAGTGTGAATTATGTTGTGAATGTAGGTTGGTTCCTTACTGCAGCCCAACAAGCCAAAGGGAAATACTGCATCAAATGACTGCCCTCAACGTAAGGACAGTATGGCAAGGGGATGGAGAGTACCCCTCAGTCTAGTGTAAATTTTCTGGTTAAGCAGGGTTTTACTCTAAGTTTCCCAGCCCTTGCTGTCTTGGCTGTAGAGTCCCTATTCTTCTGCGTAAGAGGATCACCCGTTGTTCTAGTTCACTCAAGTTAGGAAAGCACTAGTTTGTATTCTAATAGTAATATGGGGTACTTTGTGTGCATTTCAACCACTACCTACTATTTTTATGAATTTTTGTACATTTTTCTAATTTTTGTATGACGTACTATCCTGGGCGGCGGGAAGTGGCTTGGAGGCAAAGCTTGCTCGCCGCTTGGGATTCATGTTGTTACCTACCCTCTCTTGCTCATGGTTTGGATGTACCATCCCCAGCCACTTCCTGAAGCCCAGCATTGCTTATTTGTACCAGGGGAGTTTTTCCTAGTTATATTTGTTGGATATCAAAACTTTTTATGTTTTATAAAATAATTATAAAAAATGTGAACTGTGTTTATTTGATAAATATTGGTGTTAATTATTCTTGGCAAACAGAGTTTTCATACTGCATTCCTGTCATCCAGTTTATCCTTTCTTGTATTTCCTTACTAACATCTGTGTTCTTCTTTTGTACTTTATCTCTGCTCGTTGCTTTATCTTTGGAAAGATTCCTATGTGATAATCAACCTGTTTGATCTACAGTTCTGCCTGAAAACATGGCTCTTGTACTAACTACTTAACAATATTCTTTTCTGATGTAATTTTTGGTAGTTTAATAAAGCAGGTGATATTTAAAACTAACCCACTAATTCTGCCTTACTACAAACCACAGACAGCACTCATTTTCAGCTATATGACATATTAAATGGGATGAACCATATTCGTCAATGTTGAGCTCTTTCAGAGCCCCTGTGTAACCTCTCAGATGTGTCAAGTTTGCTAGACAGTGGTTTGTGGTATTACGTATTCATTTTATTGTTGTTGTATAATTTTTATATCTCAGCAATTTAATGATGTCACCAAGACACTGCAAATACAGTGGCTCTCCCGCACAGCTACAACTGTTAACTGAATCCGTCTCCTTCGATACACTCATCATGCAGTGCAGCAACGGATTAATTTCCTGCAATTCATTGATCATTGCTGATGTCAGTTTTGTGAAAATTTCATTTGGTGTTTTTCATAATTTATGTTAAACATAAGCAAAAAGTAGTGGCAAATGTGGAGTATACTTTAAACTCAAGAAATGTCATTCTTAAGCAGAATGTCATAAATCAATACTTGCCCCTTTTATTTATGGACTCTAATTTGTTGCCTTGGCTCCAGAACTTCATTACTGCTACTTCTATTCCGTGTTTTATTGTGCTACCATATTCCATAATAGGTAGTAACTGTTATTCAACAATGCTTGATATTCAAGTCAACACGTGTAATTAGAAAGCTTCATATAACAAACAAAAAAACAAACTCCGTGGCCTTAGTCCGCACGCGAACTATACCGACAGAGCGGCCGCCGCCGGTCGGCGAAGTTAGTGCCAACTTTTGCGGATAGAGGGGTGTCACGTGGTCAGCG
>Ga0136643_10019295_pt1 | contig 10302 bp, 5 predicted proteins | sample TergutLab28metaG_FD_96883 | JGI IMG/M metagenome (GOLD analysis project Ga0136643, IMG submission 96883) | Labiotermes labralis P1 segment gut microbial communities from Petit-Saut dam, French Guiana - Lab288 P1 (version 3) (version 3) | ecosystem: Host-associated > Arthropoda: Insects >... | reverse complement strand
GCACACATACTTCGGAAAGTACTAATGTAAAAGTACAATAGATTCAACACTGAAACTAACGATATAAGCACCATGAATAGTAACAACAGAATAGCTGCAACACTGTATTCCCTAGGGACATAGGCTGTATCAGGAATGTAAGTGTAAATACCCTGCATAAAGGAGATGATGATGATGATTATGATAATAATAATAATAATAATAATAATAATATAGCAGGAAGACAGCTGTTACCACCGTAATAATTGAAAAAATAATAAGAGAAAAATAACTACTACTATCACCACAATAACAACAGCAACTGCTACTACTACCAATACTACCACCACCACCACCACTACTACCACTACTACTACTACTACTACTACTACTACTACTACTACTACTTATCTATCAAAGCCCAGGGAGTTTCTATTCTTATACACACAGCCAAGGTTAACGTTAACAAATTCCACCTTCTGCCCAGACAGTGTACTGCTACGTTGTGTATGGATCTCATAACGAGCAGCGATTATTTCCCAATACAGTACTAATTGCTAGATCTTTATAACCAAGATGGCAAGTGTTTACTGAGCAGTACGAAGTAAGTGATTAAATATAATCTACGTTAGTTTTCGTCTTCGAAGGCATAATACGGATTTTCCCACTTATATATAAAACTGTTTCGACTCAAATATTCAGTTAACAAGCACATCCTATCCCTCTGCGCTGGACTACAGGTTAAAGGAGTTTCTCCATCGTATTGTGATTTGGTACGGACAGCGCAAGTACAAAAGAGAGTCCACAGCGTGGCTTATGACGGAGCAGTGAACACAAACATCGTCACAGTAATTAGCCTGTACATGCGTCATTCCTGACGACAACAAATTATTAAGATCGAATGAGTGAGGGATTTAACACGAAGCAGGCAATGTTTTCTCTCTCTGATGGACTTCGGTGTACATATTTGTGACTAACAGGCATGCCACCGGTCGTAGTTATAGTTTTCTTCATGCATGTTACAGTTAATGGACGGCAACATCGAGCGTAAGGTACAACCACACATCATTACTGTCTACAGCTTTCGACACATCAACCAAACACACGTTCTTTTTCAAAGCTTCATTAAGTTCCTATTTTATGGTTCGTTGACTCATCATCATGATGTCTACCTTTGTTTGTAAATTTGCAACACTCTTTAGAGTTTTTCTCTTCTGAAATGTTACGTAGCGTAGATTGAAAGGGACCGACGTTTCGCGACAACCTATCGGTTCTATCTTCAAGGTTCAGACTCTTGAAGAAGGTTCTCCTGAAACGTCGGTAGATAACTACCCATCTACACTGCTTAACATCCCAGTAGGAAGATCTTATCAACACCGAGCGGAAGCTTGCAATCAAGCACAACACTGGTTTGTTTGCGAGATGTCAGAGTTCGCCTGCAGTAAGTGACACATGGATAGCATTTAACATTCTGAGGACCGTGCATCGTGATGTATTCGTATAATAGAAGCCAACAAGGTGCACTGTCTCTCAAATTTATTTTATTTTGATATATAACCCTACAACTGAAACTTGGTCGCTGACACTGGGGGAGGAAAGGAAGCTGAGGGTGTCTGAGAACATGGTGTTGAGGAGAATATTTGGCCCGTGGAGGGACGAGGTAACGGGGGAATGGAGGAGATTGCACAACGAGGAGCTAAATGATTTGTACTCCTCACCCAATATTGTACGGGTGATAAAATCGAGAAGAATGTGATGGGCTGGGCATGTGGCGCATATGGGTGAGGAGAGGGGGTGTATAGGGTCTTGGTGGGGAAACCGGAGGGAAAGAGCCACTGGGGAGACCTAGGCGTAGATGGATGGATATATTAGGATGGATCTCCAGAGGTGGGATATGGGTATATGGACTGGATTGGGCTGGCCCAGGATAGAGACAGGTGGCGGAAGCTTGTGAGTGCAGTAATGAACCTTCGGATTCCGTGAAATGCGGGGAATTTCTTGACTAGCTGCAAACCAGTTAGCTTCTCAAGAAGGACTCTGCACCATGGGGTAAGTATACAACTCTACATGTTTCGGACAGACTTACTGTCCATCATCAGGAGTCTTGAAACTGTATTCACAGCAACTAGTATTTTAAAATCTCAGTATGACAAACACAAATTGCTCTGAATACAGTATCCAGACTCCTGATGATGGACAGTAAGTCTGTCCGAAATATGTAGAGTTGTATATCAAAATAAATTTGAGAAAAAGTGCAACTTGTTGGCTTCCAGTATATGAACATGAATAACATTTACACACGTATATATGTTACGTTACCTTTAGTGTAATAAACTGCAAAAAGACGAGGAAATTCGTGGCAGTGCTAAGCCCTATGATGTCACATTTTCAGTATCTGTTACGTTGGCTCCGCGCTTTAAGTTCAAGGCTAAACAATTTTCATATTCCAGATTACAGTCATCTGTGACTTGACGTGTTGGTCGGTAAGCTATTAACAATATTTCCGAAAAGGTTCGCTGCCTCCATTTTTCAGGGATTTCGAATTCGACTACCCTGAAGACGGGGTCAGCAGATGATCATACATTTAATTAATAATGCAGTGACAAACCACGTCACATATTTACATCGTTCCTTACTACATTTGGTGTTAACAGTAAAACAAATGGTTTGTTAAATTTAACGTGTCAATTGTATAGACAAATTTTGACGTTTTGCTGACCGTGCATCTCAGTATATTTATCTCAGTATTTAACCAGCTTGATGCACAAAATTTGTTTCACAATAAGTTTTATTTCATGCCTCTATATGTTTCGACCACATGTGCTCGAAACATGTAGAGACATGAAATAAAACTTATTGTGAAACAAATTTTGTACATCAAGTTCGTTAAATACTGAGATAAATGTATAGCCAAATGTCTATTTTTTTCTAATTACCTAATCAAACTTCATGAGGGCGGAGTCCTTCTTGAAAAGCCAGTATTTCCTCAGTTATTCGAGACATTCTTGCCTTATGTGGAGCCCGGAGTTTCATTACGGCCTGCAATACAGCCAGCCATAACGAGCCAAACCAATTAGTTCACCCCCTCACATTCTTTCCTTTTGAGAACAACGTAACCACAACGTTGTGTATGAATGCATATACTTCATACTGAGGTATAAGCAGAGTACGTAGCTGTTTTAAAATGACTTGTGTTACTTTGATATAAAATGTCTGCTCTTTAAACACATTTCTGTGAAGATGGGCCGTGTGTTCATCGTTGCTTTTTGTGTTTTATCCCGTTTCTAACAATCCGACCCAAATGCATTTACTTTATCACGGATCCTTGTTATTTTCGTCATATTTCCGCATTAACATAGAGTGGATTATAGCTGTGTGTATATATAAATAAATATATATATGCAAATAAATACAGAGACTCAAAGTAGTTCTGGAGAAGGATGGAGAAGATCAGCTGGACCAGTCATGTAAAGAATAAGGATGTATTACAGTCATAAAGAAATATGAAGAGAAGGAAGGCAAATTGGATTGGTCACAAAGTGCGTGGAGACTGCCTTCTAAAGCACGTTACAGAAGGAAAGATAGAAGAGATGGAAGGACGAGGAAGAAGACGTAAGCAGCTACTAGATGGTCTTCAGGAAAGGAAAAGATACTGGAAATTGAAAGTGAAAGCCCTAGGTCTCACTTTCTCGAGAATTCACTTTGAAAGGGACAGTGGGCCAGTCGTAAGACAGACTACGTGATGATGACGATGACGACGACGACGATGATGATGATGATGATGATGATGCTAGGCACCTGGAAAGAATTCTGTTGTACGATAAAAACATGACACTGTCAATAAGACGTCCGTTTTTTGCGGTTGTGACAGATCCGTCATTAAGTCCATTATTTTAGCTTTCTACAAAGTGTTCCCATCATATCCTTTGCAATGGATTTTATTAGAATCCAAGAAACGCATTTGATATTGTGATACTGCAACTAATAGCAAATCTAATGCACAGAAAGATGAACTGCATGTGTTCTATTGGGAAAATCGCACCCACTGGGCCCTTTTCGAACAGACATTTTAATTTAAAAACGGATTCCTAACAATGTATTTGTTGCTAAGACACACTGGCCGACGAAACATGCGATATTGCGTGTGCATTTTATCGAACAATGAATCAAATTTATTGAAGTAAACGAACCCCAACGAGGGCATTAATTATGTCGCGCTCTCCCAATCTATTTTCCATGCACCACTTTTGGTCCGCGAACATATTTTAGTGGTTCTTGGAGGTTTCTACTGCGAGCGCGTTTTCTTCTGGACAGCATGTCACCTCTTTTTCCATTTTACGACATTCAATTTCCAGCGACATCGTGTCGTTTCAGTGTATCCGTGGCATCGTATTGCGAGAAAAAAATTATGAACTGCGATAAGGAGTTATGTATTTACAGACTCTTTACACAAAAAAGGATGGATGTCATGAAGCTCTTAAAAAATACGGTTTTTACATTCTTAAACATTTCGTTATGAACAAATGGAAGGAGCCCTTCCCAGAACATTAAAACTGCCCTCCAGTTAGTTCTATTGTTTCCAGTATTCGGTAAGTCAGGGCGACAAGGGAAATACCGACAAAGATCTGGAAAGTGTCTCTCCAACTAGACAAAGCTATCCCTACACAGACGTCGACATACCCTGAGGATTCAAGGAGGCTAAAGCTCCCAGAATTTCTATACAATCGTCACTTGAAGGTGGCAAGGTTGTCAGCCCTAAGCACCAGCCGCCTTTACCACGTGAGATATTCCTGGTGCTTATTTATGTTAGAGGCTGAGTCGACCCCAGGGCCATAGAGAGCCAGGAAGGATTAATAAAAGGACTTAAAAAAATGAATGTCCCCATTGGGAATTGAACCGCGAACTTCCGGCCACCGCATACGCCGACGTCTGCAAGTAGCCTAATTCCACATATGTAAACTTACATATGTTAACTTAGAAGACGTTAAGTGTAGTAGAGTATTGTACACACGAGAGTCCCCAGAGTTAAATTGTTACTGAGGACGTCTGCGGGTTTCAGGACCTTGTAGGAAGCCAAAGTAACTTTAGTTATATTAAATAAAAATCCATAAAAATCCAACCAGATGCAACAGTATGCAGCCTGGTTTATTTTACCACAAAGTCACTCTACATGTTTCGGGTGTCACCGAACCCATCATCAGGAGTGCTAAAAACTGTAACCGCAGCCTCCAGTACGGGTCATGATATCGGTACAGCTACTTCCCTCCAACGTGGCCTGATCGGGACTGCACTTTTTTTTTAGCACTCCTGATGATGGGTTCGGTGACACCCGAAACATGTAGAGTGACTTTGCAGTAAAATAAACCAGGCTGCGTACTATTGTTTCCAGTTGGATTTTTATTTAGTATGAATTATGATGCACAGAACCATGAGCTTAAAATTTATGTTAGTTACTCTTACGGAAATATATAAACTTTAGGTTGTAGGCTTTCTTTACGAAGTAAAAAAAAAGAACAGCGTATGAACAGACCACCTCCGCTCCTCTTTTTATCTGTGACAAGACATCAGAGAATGAACCTCCTCGGATATTTATAAAATTCGGTATAGGATTTCTTCCCAAAAGTTTCCCCGACAGTCGCACTTCACTCAAACACGTACATAAATTGTTACCCACATTCCACACATTTCTTGACCGATGTGAGTGATGAAGCATGTTACAGGCAATTTCCACGTAATGCCATTGAGTAATTCTAACTTCTATGAAAATCGGTGCAGTGAAAAGCATTTTTATGGCAGGACGTGACTACAATTTTGCTTGCAGTCTCTACATTCTTCATCCGATTTGTAAAACGTTCGGTAAGGCAGATAAGGATGAGACATAAGCCTCGCACTCCGGTCATCCTGTCTCCAGTGGATAGGAGGCTGCTTTAGTGTCATAGGTCTGTCACTGTGGTGACAACTGAAGGTCGGTACCCAAACACATCGAAATGGTAACAACAATACCGGCAATGAAAGAATCACGTAACTAATTGGACTGTGTATGTCCCTGTCTAACACAGCTTTATTTGATGGTAGAGGTGTATTTACATTTACTACCTAAGGTACAGCAGGACAGACAGGGACATACACACACTAATTAGGTTACTGAACACAACGGGGATGACGAACCTCATGAACCACGTAACATTTTGGCGCGTTCGCATACATCCCCAGCTATTCTAATAGCCTGGTACCATTTCACTCGAAGGGAGAGCTTTTATGGCAACTTAATGTCGCCAGCTACAATAAAAAGTGGGCAGATCTTCATGTGAAGTACCCATATTTTTCCCCGAATTTAACCGAATTTGATTCCTCCCTAAAGAATTTCATAAAAGCCACTAGTATCAAATTTCAAGGAAATCCGTCCAGTATAAGCCGTCAAGGTATATGCGGACACCCAGGTAGCAGAAGAGCAGAAGTTTCCATGTTACGATGTCAATAATAGGGGCTTTCGGCGACTAGGCACCCGCGCCTAAAAATGACACAGTATCAGGTACGAATTATGTACATGAAGCCTGTAATTCAACAATCCTAAACTTATCTATAAATTAAGAGAAAGATAAGTTTAGGGTTGTTGGATTACAGGCCCAAAACATTTATATACGCTATTTTGAGGTTTGTAATTTATATGTGTATTTTCTTGTTACTGGTACGAGTTTCTTGTTTGTTGTATGTTTTTTATTTGGTTGGGTGTAAAGTTGGGCTTGTTGGTACTAATGTTTTGGTACGGAGATAAGTTGATTTTGTTTACTGCTTTGTACTTTTGTTTTCGTTGTGCCATACACGATGAAATATATATTTATATATTAGTCCCCTGTGCCTGTATTATTAGGCACAATAAGCAGTCTCATAGGAAAGAATTAATGCAGTTAGCCTCTGCTGGAGTAAGGCAATATTATGGAGATCTTGAGTGTATTTGTACTTGGGTTCGGTAGTCGAAGCGTAAAGCTATATTGTAAACACAGGATCAGTCTGTTTGTTTTTTGGTCCTCTACAGGTAAACAAGGGGTCACGGGTCAACACGCAGCAACGGTCGCTGAATACACTTGCTTCTGTAACAAACATAATCATAAAGTGAGGTCTACAAGGTCTCCAATATCCCCCGGCGTAATGCACATCGTGACCGCCAGTAACACTTGAGTCTCTAAGGAAACGATGGGAAATCCCTATGCCTAGTCTTGTTTTAATAATTGATTCAATGACTCATCTGGCAAGAGTGCCAAGGGACAGGAGCACACAGCAAATCACAAGTGCGTGATCTAGAACACTGAACTTTCGGAGAAATGAGAAATGCAGCGACCGTGTACTTGTTCCTGCAAGGGAGGGTTTAAGACACGACCGAACACTGCAAAGCTCCCACAAATTTGAGACGCATTCAACAAAGTTTATACAGTTTCAAAAACATGTTTTGAGACATCCTAGCGTTCCAGATCCTGCGGACAAAAGTCACCACAGGACCTACCATGCTTAGAAACAGGTTCTGCGAACAGCTTAATGTATTTACTGTGATTGAAATAATCCCTTAAAAGACAAGATAAGCATAAGCAACAAAATAATTACACAACTGGGTAATCATTTATGTGGGTAACTTCCATTAATAATGAAAAGTAAATTCTTTCCTCCCCACGCCAGGAAATTGCATGGGCGGTATAGAGGTATAGCTCCACTCATTTTTAACCTCGACACTAGATGGAGGTGAGTAGCCAACATCACGCCACAGCCGCTTCGCTTCCGAAGCAGAATCCCCGTAACTACTGAACTGGAGGTTGGGTGAACTTACGAGCTGTGTGGAGAATTTAGCTAAAAGAAAAGCTCTCACATGTGCCGTGATTCGAACACCGGACCGCCCAGCCCGTAGCCTAGTCTCAATATTGGCTATACTATCCCTCTTTCTCCTCCTCCTCAGTTCTCGCTATTAAATTTTCCAAATACGTTACAAATTCCAGATCAAATCCCAAGAAAGCGCTATGCCACCGTGTGTGGAACAGTTATGAATCGTCTGACATTGGACTGCTGTGCACATTTATTGTCGTGTAAATACAAACAAGTGACGTGTCTGTAACACTTGATTAGTTAACACCGAGAAACTGGGAGCTAAGTATAAATTCCGCACAATCCACCTAGTTATATCAGGCTCTACAAAAATATGGCCATCAATAAATTCTTGAAATATTTAATCTATCGCCGCATAATGCATTATCATATTTGACCAATATTGGCGGTGTTAAATTGAACGGTTAAGATATTTTGCCGTTTATATTAAGAGTAAATTTACGGTAAACTACTCAATTATCACACCAAACACTGCACATATATAAAATTTAAAAAATTTACACATTAAAACATTAAAAACGCTCCGATATGTTTCGGTCCTAAGACCATCATCAGGGAGCTATCTATTCCTTGCTAAAGTCACACTAGAAATAGTCACAGATTAATTTCGCTGTACAAGTTGGGCGTTGTGGCAGCATGCGTTGCGTTGCAACGAAGCACAGAATGCACATCCGTAGCAGGGCACTCTTCGCAACATAACATTACACAACACGGCATGCTGCCACAACGCCCAACTTGTACAGCGAAATTTTTATAGCGTGACTTTAGCAAGAAATATATAGCTCCCTGATGATGGTCTTAGGACCGAAACATGTCGGAGCGTTTTTAATGTTTTAATGTGTAAATTTTATAAATTTTTTATATGTGCAGTGGTTGGTGCGATAATTGAGTGACTTGACAACATGCACGGTGTAACAATATAAAAAATTGTGACAAACTGATAAAAATTCATTCATTGGTTCTTAGGTCATTAGGGTGGGCAGCCACAGGTGTATAATAATGCGATTAGCATTCGTAGCCATAAGTGTCAAACCTATTAAATTTGCAATGAAATTTTAAACTCGTTCTTGTTACCACCACGTCAAGTTATTTATAAATAACATTATTTTTAAAACGAACACAGCTAAATGTTTCGGCTCATACCAAACAATATTCAGGCTTTACGAACTTATATATAGATAAAAAGGCATAAAATATATGGTTAATATAGTGTCAAAACGTAGACCACCATGTGACAACACATATCGTAGGCTCACATGTGTTAGATTTTGATTAGATTCAAAATGGACTTTGTAAAAAATTAAGATTTTTTCATACATCTTCTTTTTTAAAATGTTTAATGAGAAAAATCACCTCATAAATTTTATACCATTTAATTTATCTAGGAACACAGCTAATTGAATTAGAATATTCATTATGCGTGGTAAGTCGTTGAAATTGAGTGCTACTTTCTAAGAAAGTCAGTTTAAAAGTAATCGAAACGTAACATATAGGCCCTGTATGTGCCACATAAAATTGAGACCTCGATTTTGAGACTATTAACTCTTTGGCCCTGGAGCTGGACATTTAAATTTTAGAACATCATGTATGTAAAATGTGAATATTTTATGAATCAAAAAAGGTAACTTTAAGCAATACATGACATTTTCTGGAGGAATAAACGGAGAAGGTGTGAGCAAGTATAAAAACAATCATTACATATATTTGTTGACTAAATATATATAAAGCATTCGCTGGAGAATAGCAGTACGCCTGTCCTATATATGGAATGCCTGGTGCCTAAAGGTTAATGCTTTGTCTGCATGTGCAGTTGTGTACAGCCTGAAGGTCTCTTCGTGTGGGCCGGAATATGTAGCTGTGATTGCTTTTTTTTGTAACAATGAAGAGTTTTTGTTTTACGGTTGTTTACTTGTAACCTTGCACAAAAAACGCAACGGAAAGAATCATAATAAGTTCGGCATCACCATGTACTTAAGTGCTACATAAAGGCGAACCGACTCAATGTACATATTTGATTCGGCCAACACAATCGTCATCATCAGAGTAACGTTTTGATGGTCTAAAGGTGCTGCTGCCACTCTTCGAAATGTTGGAGAATTATTAGATTTTTTTTTAATCTATGTGTCATATGATGGGTTCTTGCACATGCATTGTCATGAAATGACAGAAGACGAATATAATATTGCACATCAATATAATCTGAAGAAATCTTGCAAACACACACACAGAAATTCACATTTTGTATTCATGACGTCTTATAGTCTGATATAGCTCTTAGCGAATAGTTCTTAATTGCAATGATGTGAAATGCCAACTTGATACAACTAGGCAATTTTATTGATGTATTCTTAGCTCGACATGTTTCGGGTACATACGCCCATCATCAGGAGCATTAGATGTTGAGTTGCAGCATATGGTTTTCTGCACCGAGTTTTTGGATGGGTGGTGGTC
>Ga0136643_10019291_pt1 | contig 10303 bp, 5 predicted proteins | sample TergutLab28metaG_FD_96883 | JGI IMG/M metagenome (GOLD analysis project Ga0136643, IMG submission 96883) | Labiotermes labralis P1 segment gut microbial communities from Petit-Saut dam, French Guiana - Lab288 P1 (version 3) (version 3) | ecosystem: Host-associated > Arthropoda: Insects >... | reverse complement strand
CGTTGCGCTGACCACGTGACACCCCTCTATCCGCAAAAGTTGGCACTAACTTCGCCGACCGGCGGCGGCCGCTCTGTCGGTATAGTTCGCGTGCGGACTAAGGCCACGGGGTTTAGTTTTTTAGGATCTCATAGGCCAGCGCTCAGTGCTCGGGGCGGATTGATGGGGGAAATAAAATGTACGAGTAGCAAGCAAGCTACGCAGAAATGTGGCTCGCTTGTTTAAACATCGCTGTCATGTAAAGGGAAAAAATGAATTTCGTTTGTTTTTTTTTGACGTAACAGATGTTGCTGTCAACAGTGTAATAAATATTAAAAGCTCTGCAATGGAAAGCAATGCGTTGTGTCTGTTGCTGCGCTCAGCATGTCGTTGCCAACATTGTGAAAAACAGTTGAAGAATAAAAGACCAACTTGATGTCACTAGCTATTTTATTTCACTTCTTATGTGCTCAAAATGTTTCGGACATTAATATATCTATCATCAGGAGCTTGCGACTTTGCTATTGAATTACCACATCGGTTGTTCTGTTCTCGGGTCGTTGTGTGTTGGAGATTTGGTGCGGCTGGGTTCGAGTGGTGTCCGCACACGGACACCACTCGAACCCAGCCGCACCAAGAACACAATAACCGATGTGGTAATTCAATAGCAAAGTCGCAAGCTCCTGATGATGGACATATTAATGTCCGAAACATGTTGAGCACATATGAAGTGAAATAAAATAGCTAGTGACATCAAGTTGGTCTTTTACTCTTCAACTATTACGGTCCAATAAACATAAGATTGTGAAAAGCACTTGTGTCATCATGTAACCTGCCCGATGTTTTTGTCCGATTTTAAACAAATTTGGATTTTCTAGACAGATTTTCATAAAAGTAACCGATACCAAATTTCACATAAATCTATCAAGTGGGAGCCGCGCTGATACATGTGGACAGATGGACAGACGGACAGGCATGACTCACCTGATAGGCGCTTTTCGTGACTATGTGAACGCGCTGAGTAACAGCAAACTTCAACGTCTCCACTTCTATTAGAAGTGCCCTTACTCGTGCACCCTAAACACTTATATAAATATGAGCTTATAAACGAAGACTCGTAAATAAATCTGGAAGACACGCCTACAAAATGTGCGCAATCAGAACGTTACCAATTTTTAACATCACATCACGTGAGTCTGGACTTTCGAAGACAAATAACTGAAGCAGGGCGAACACACTATTGCGTTTATATTGACAAGGATGTGTCCGGAGCACCTCAATACAAGAACCTTCAAACTTGAATTCTGAGTGGTATTTCCAAATATAACACAGCTCCCCTTAAATTTTAGAAGTTATATTCTTAATTTTTAATTGTTCTTTATAAGTAATTTGATATAGTTAATCTTGTTCTATTTTTTTTAGAGAAAGACACGAATAATTAAACCTCCAAATATCAAATATCAAATTAGCTACATGTTTCGGCTATATTAGCGTCCAAAGGCTGTGGACAGCTACATAACAGAGAATGTACAACTAAATACATAGTATTATAAATCATATAACAATTTTGTCGCATTTACCTTTCGAGGTTCAGTAATGTCTGAGGTTCAATATCGTGTGAGGTTAACAATTTTTATTATAGGGAGGCTTGTACTTTCAGTGTTAACATAATTTAATGGCACGACGGTAAGTAACTTCGCTCTCACGCCTCAACGGCCATGATGCGACACGCAGCGTGACTGTGGCTGCACTGATACACAGCATTTTAAACTGATCGCAACTTGCAGTGGAAATTGAATTATATAAATCACAACACGATGCTTGAATTTTTGGTTCCTGGAATGGTAGTTCCTATTAGCAACATGTCTGTGTTCTATTACATAATGTAATTAATATGAAATAAATAAGAGGTTTCTTCATATTTTCAGTTCTTCACCATGCATATTCACATATATTCATATATATTCACCAACACATGCACACTTTTTAAATGACACTATAAAACTTTAATTTGTTAAAATAGTAAATGACACTATAAAACTTTAATTTGTTAAAATAGTAAATGACACTATAAAACTTTAATTTGTTAAAATAGTTAACATGTCGGAGATTTTAACTATTTTAACAAATTAAAAGTTTTATAGTGTCATTTAAAAAGTGTGCATGTGTTGGTAAATATATATGAATAAGGTTTCTTCATGTTTGTACCGTGCATCAATGACGATTAAAACACTTTATTATCCAACAGATGCACAAATATATATTCGTAGATACAATTAGTATTATTACAAAATACTTAAAATATTTAAAAATGCTCCAACATGTTTCGGATCACAAGGGATCCATCATCAGGGAACTCTATAAAGTGCTTGGCTAAAATTACCATTACTGCAATTCTAGCCAAGCACTGTATAGAGCTCCCTGATGATGGATGCCTTGTGATCCGAAACATGTTGGAGAAATTTTAAATATTTTATAATAATTCTAATTGTATCTACGAATTATATATTTGTGCATCTGTTGGATAATAAAGTGTTTTAAATAAGAGCTTTGTCTGCATTCCTCTCTCATCCCCATTGTTCAGTGCGAAAGCTTTTTACTTCATGGCCTCCATGCATAACACAGGATTGTGTACTTTAGTATATTATCTTTATACACTTCATATTTTCAGTCATTCCTGAGATTTATGTACACAATAAGCGAAAAAATTCTATATTCACTTTTACTCTCGTTCTTCCTGTACCTTCCTCTCTTTATTCTCATCTTTGACTCTAATATTTTGTTATTTTCCTGTTTGATTGTGTATCCTGTCTTTCTTAAAACTGTTGTGATATATTTGTTAACTGCAATTGGGTAGCCACCCGGTGGCAGTAGTACAGTTCACATTTACACACAAACAATACACAGAACGACACAAAACAAAAATACACAGAACAATACAAAAATGCTGGAAGAGTGCGGATCGTGCCCTGTCTTTGCGGTTTTTATCCTGGCATTTGCCTTACAACTGAGGAAGAAGCACGGAAAAACCTCAGTCAGGGTAGCCGAAGAGTGCCAGCTGGCACGATGAAGATACATAAACGTACAATAAGAATACATAGACATAACATTAAAAATACATAAATTATAGTATTAAACATGAATACAACCACATATGCATTGATAAAAAAAATAGAACCTAAAGAATATGAAAGAATGTGATAATAGTAAAATACATACACGCAGCAACTTCATATTGTCTATATGTCTTCTAATAATGTTGGACACCTTATTACTAAGACCATCACTATACTGCAACACTTCACTACACTTCACCACACTTCATCCAACTACACTTCACTACACTTATCGACATTTCACTTCCTCTCATTTACACTTCACTACCCTCTCATTTCACCTCACATCACTAAACTAGGCACAGTATAGTTCTCATCTCCAAACTTATTAATACAGATAATACAGGATCTTGACAGTGGCATTTATACATAGAGTTTACGTGGTTCCTGAATGCAGTCCAAAGCCTAGTGTTCCAAAAGCAACAAACTGTTTCGAAAACTTGATACTATTTTGTTCTCGGGTGAAAGGTAGCAGGAGAACATACTGAGTTTCTGTCTGATAGAACGGATTATTTTCAGTCTTTGGACGACCTCAGTCAGTCATGAAAGTGGTTTTTCGAAAAATAAAAATGTTCTAAAACATACACCTGAGCCCAAACACCTATATTTCTGGCGAAAATGAAGCAGTTGGTCACACGTGGGTAATAAGCACGTGCAAAAAACCTCTCGATTGTCCTTGGAGGAAGAGGATGTTCCTTGCACTTAAGGAATTAGAAAGGGATCCGCTTAAGGCGTGCATGATATGTTTTGAGCTGATGTTCTTCGCATTACAATGAACACGTGAACTGAATCCTGTTGTTCCAATTTTTGACGGCAGTGAAGAGCCAGTCACACAGTGACGTGATGTAAAAGAATAGGTTATTCGTGATCAATAAGGCCTTGTTACTCCACGTTCAGCTGGGGATGATATGCCATGCGACATGCAGTGTTGCTCCGGTTTATGTATTGTAGACGCCTTGAACGAAACGTGAAAAGTGACTGTTAGCTTCTTCTTTGCTGTCCGCCCATGCGACGGTCCACATGGAACACTGGAATGATTTTAATTTTTTGATATCTGAGTACTTTTTGAAAATCTGCCGAGAAAATTACGGTTTGATTAAGATCTGACAAGAATAACGTTCGCTTTGCATAAATGTGCAAATTTGCAAATTGTGCAAATTTTTTATATCTCTCATAATTATTTTTCGAGTACGAAATGTTTCAGAAAAAAATTACATAAAAAATCAAAACATACATTTCATGTTCGATACATTTTATTTTATTTATTTTATTTTATTGCGAGTATCGTGCCTTTGTGAGGTAGTGTGGTATGATATGGCAGAGCCACACAGGCCACGGATGACAATATAAAACAGTGCAGAAAACATGCGATTTGAATGTCGAATAACTAAGGCAAGGGGGAGGACACGCACTCACATAATGTTTAAGACTTATTCCTTTTCCACGGCAACAGTTGTTACACGAACGAGTTTCATTGTTACGTCATGAGTACATTGCCTCTTTTGTTTGACTGGAGTTTGTATTACTGAAGTATTAGTAATGGATAATATCGCTGTCGAATGGTGGAATAATTTGTGAATAATGTATGGGAAAAGATTTGGAAGAAAGCGGTCTTGGATCAGTTTAATGTTCTGTCCAGTATTTGTGTGGAGTGTTGTGAAGTCCACTGACACTTCATTGAGGCAGGCTGTTGTCCCATTACTACTAGAATCTGTCACCTCACAGTAAAAGGCACAGCGTTGCAGCTTGAACCAAGCTTAACTTTATCGCTGTTCTCATCTGAGCAGAAAGCGATCTCTTAAATTTGATTATGCACTTTAGCGTAATGACGCCCGAAAATTAGATGTGACGTAATGTGACGTCGTTATTGTAATGCAGCGACTTGCCTGCAGGCACGGACGCGTATGTAGTCTCTATCCCTTATGATCACGACACGGCGCATCTTGCGGTGTGAACTGGAGGACATGGTCTCCAGACTCGGAGGATATTTGCATTTAGCCCACAGAATAAATAGTCGCGTAGAATCGAAAACAGACAGTTCTTCAATTTGTGATCTGCGAGAATGGCCAAAAGAAATTCAGGTTGGAAGTATTTACAAATTTTTTAAAAATGGCTTCGAATGTGATATTATTGGAGGAAAAGACAGTAGGGCCTTCAGTGCAAAACGCCATTAAATTCCATTGTTCTTTCTTTGCTTCAACTTAATTTTTTATTCAGTTCTATAAGGATTCGAAGATGGTGTATTGTAATCCGAAAGAATATCCTAGTTTAGGGCCGGTAACTGAGAATATGTCTTTTCCCTCACCTAAAGACGGAAGCAGAGCCGGCTTCCGAAACATTATGTCTTGAACATAAGCCGACGGTTGACAAAGTCCAAGTAACGAGACTGTTTCGGAATTGACTACTGATACCTAGCTATATAGGTAAAAATGTGAAAATTGACATAGAGTGTCAGGCGTTATTATTATTATTATTATTAGTAGTTCTTTATTAAGGAAAGTGACGCAGGACTTGAAGGCATGCAGGGAAGTCACATTCGCTTTTTCTCAGCTTTTATCTACGAATCTACAATTACCATTATCATCGAGAGTTTACAAGGAAACTTGTGTTTTCTTTGATTGCTAGAATTTTTCGAACACAGGCTGGTTTCTTGCCTGACGAAGCCCGTATCTCGAGTTTATCGTCTTTATAAAAGAATGTATTTGTTGTCCAGCAAAACATTCGCACTTGATATGAAATGTAGAGTTCGGTGAAGTGTACAACAAATATCTATGTTTCTTAAAAAATTCTGTACTTTTATTTGGGAGGCATTCTCTTCAAATGACCGCCAGGACACTAGCAAACCTTTCTGAGCTTTTCTTTTAATTTTCTGCAGTTTTTTTCTAGGCAACATTCAAGAATATTACCTCAAGTAACCCACGACTGTTTCTCTCTAAACCTATTTCAGCTCTTTCATCATCCATATCATTCAATGCTGTTTTGTCTGCAATGCTGACAGACCCATGAAATAAATTACAAAAGAAAATGTTTCGAAATATTTTTTATATAACTTTAATCAAAGTAATTTTAAGTAATTATTGGCTATAGGATCTGATACATGCAATAACATATATTCCTAAGTATAAATATAGATATAGATATACAGAAAATCAACGAATATCAAGACTATGGATTTTTATTCCAAAACTGAATATATTACAACCGTCCACTATTTTACATCAGATATCATCTCGAAGATATTTGCCGCGCCTTGAAAGAGATTTGAATGACTACGTTCTTGGCTTCGCAAATCGAGCTGTCTCCTACATGCCCACACATCTGCGATGCAGGTGTGAACACATCGCGTGTGACATTATCTGCTTTCGCTTCACTTATAACTTTGGCTGCTGAGCGGGAATTAACCAAGGCCAAGCACTCACCAGAGTCCTGTCAGTAATCATGTGAAAGATTGTTACCGTTGTTGGATAACGTGTACAGCATTAGGGAGTTAGTCCGCAGGATCGCTACGGAAGATCTTTCTCGCAGTTTGTGGCCCTGAAGGCAGGAGAATGAGAATTTTTAGCCAACTTTCTCGACATTTCCCTAAGGCACTTGCACAGAAAACACGTCGTAGTCATTTACGCTGGTTTAGTCGTGTTACAAAACGTAACAATAAATGTGATAGCAAGACACGATATTTGCCGTTGGCATGCTGCATTTCGGTGGGAGTGGGGGGTCTAATGTTGAGCACTTTGTATTAATAAGTCCACGGATCGTACGGTTACCGCATATAAACTGTTAAGTTCATGAAGCATCATATGAGATAGGAGGGGATGATTTTTATCGGTAGTTAAAGGAGCGAGACAAGGCTTTTTTGGCGTTTTGTAAAATAGTAGTCAAAACCTCGCCTCAGAAACCGAAAAATCAGTTAGGACAGCCATTTTCCACCTGGGAATAGAGATTTTGCCTCCCGGTTGTACATCAGACACTGTAGCACTGTGCCAGCCAATGTGAACTGTAAAAAATTTATAACATGCCTTTTGTAATTTAGTTCCCAAATTTGACACTTTTCTTTGAAATTAATAATTGTCCGACAAGATGTGACTTATTCAGTTTATTACATTTCTGTAGGCAGCTCTACATGTTTCGGGTGTTGAGTCCAACTCAACAACGAGAGCGGATGGTAGTAGATTCGGTTTATCAATACCAGAAGCTGTAATTACAGTTGTACGAGCTCCTGATGATGGGTGTCAACACCCGAAACATGTAGAGCTGCCTACAGAAATGTAATAAACTGAATAAGTAACATCTTGTTGGTCAATTATTAAATTCGATTCACGATGCACGGACCCATGTAGATAAAAAAACTTTTCTTTGAGTAGCAAAACAATTTTTATTGGACCCGGAATTGTGTAGTCGGTATAGTAACTGAGGTAAGGGGTCGAGAGCCGAGGAATCATGGTTCGGTTCTCAGCAACAGCAAGGATTTTTCAAATACACAAAATGTCCGGATCATCACTGAAATTCAGCGAGCCTCCACTTTAGTGGGGAGCGAGGAATTTTCCACGATAGTGAAACGACTGGGGCATAAACCTGACCGACCACTCACTTCAAAATAGTGCCGAGATTAAACTCAGTTGAACCATCAACTTTAAGGAGTGTCATCCCCATTGTGTTGTTAGAACATAAGGTATTAATGTAAGGATATAGCAGATTAACTATTATCTCCACTTTCCCATATTAGTTCGTAGCTTACATAGGGACAATTTTACTTCTGATGCTATGACACTGAAAGCCATAAATGACTGGGAAAGGGACACTGCTGAGGAAATGTAGGCAAAACTGAGGGAGATGTCTCTCAGAATTTAAGAGAGGGCGAGTTGGGGAACAACCACATATGAACTGTGGAAAACCTGTGCAGTAGTTGCAAATTGAAAGCTTCGGTTAATCACCGCTGTCTTCCTCCTCGCAGCAAAATGTGGTGACGAAATAAGACGTATGTTGTTACCCTCCCTTTCTTGGACCATTCAGGACAACACTGTCACTTCCTTCTTATTACATCACGTCGCTTCCAGTACGAATTGTTACTGGATAGTGTGAGATAAGAGTATTATTATTACCATCATCATCATCGAATTTTTCACTTCTCAGCTTAGGCTGGGAAATATTCACCTATCTTGGGATGTAGTGATCAACAGGATTAGGCTCGGTGGTCTAATTTGTAGTTTTAAAAGTTTCTTACAATTGAACATGTGCCAAGAATTACAGATTTTTGCAGTTGTTTATATGTATTGGGGTGCAAGTTAAGTCTTGTTAGACTCTGTGATAGTGATTTTGGAATTACTCCCGTAGATGGTATTTCTGTCGGGATCACTTGTGCTGGCTGCCTTTTGCTTCCACATAGGGAGCCAGTTCTTGGTACTTGTTTTGTTTGTCGGTTATTGTTTTGGCGAGATTATGTGTATTTGGGACAGCTATGTCTATCAAAAAGGTGTTTTTGTTTTCTTATTCATAAAAGTTATGTCAGGTCGATTGAACAGTATTGTTTTATCCGTAAGTATGCTGCGATTCCAGTACAGCTTGAAATTTTCATTCTCCAGTACATTGGCTGGTATGTACTTATAATATGGACTTTTATCTTCAATCAATTCGGCTGCTTCTGCCAGTTTCTGATGGATACTTTTGGCTAGTCCATTATGTCTCTTTACGTACTCGGTAGGTGCTAGTTGCTCACATGCTGCAGTAATGTGCTGGATTGTCTCCGATTCTTTTCCACGTCTTCTGCATAGCTCATCGGTGTCTGGCTTATTATTATTATTATTAAGTTTTATACCAACAGCAACATCTTTAAAACAAAACAAGTTCTACGTTTTATTTTATTGACTGGCATCTGAGGAAATGAAACCGTATTTTTTCTTGAAATTGGGACGTGAGGATGCAAAATGGCTTTATTTGCGTATTTCCGTTCGTAAGAAGCTAATTGTCTGTTTTCTGCTCAAGAAATCACCTTACCTATATGGAACACGAAGGATGATGACTATTTTACAAGGCTAGATTCTGGACTAAATTCTGACACACATTAAGCCAGTCCTACAGGCTCCCGAAGGAAATCTTTAATTTTTTTGTAACAGTAGTCTTCCCGCGCCTCCAAGGCACTCACACTTATCTCACATAGCCTGTCATGTTCAATTTGCAGGACTAACATTTTGCACCAATGCATTTATTGTCTCGTACACGTATGATACACGTGCTGCTGATTTCAGTTTTGCGAAAGACAAAATCCCTGAAGATCCTCAGTGAGTTTCTGCAAAATTCTTCACCCGAATGCCGTAACTAATCGTTATCACATTACTGTCTCAGTACCGCCCCCAATCTTTATCATTTCCTCGCTCAAGTGGCATCACTTATATTCATCGACTACTCGCCCCAGTGTCACGACCAGTAACCTTCGCCGAGTCCTCGCCACACTGCCATATCTTCATCAATTCATCGTCCCAGTGCTGCCACCAATCTACGCTGACTGTCGCTGTAGCTTTTTAACCGTTCTTCATGAAATCCATTTTATACTCTTAAGGTGTGTCATCCCCATTGTGTTAGGTCAATAACACAAAGCTGTAGTGTGTATATATCTATATATACATACAGTTTGCAATTGATGAAAGATCTTAGTAACATGGATTTACTATCTTATTTGCATGTTAGAATTGTAAGATGTTCACAATTGATGCAGCTCCTTAACATGTTTATTTAATCGTATGATAGGATCATAAGATGAACACCTATGCATTCACATGATGAAGTACGCATCAATATAAATGTTGGCACCTTTTACTAATCCCACAATTTATGATGTAAGACGAGATCTCTTCCCCCTTCCAAAGTTACCACACATACTGTGTAGTTACTTAATAAGTTCTTTGGACAACCTGATGATGGTCTACATACAGGGCCAAAACATATAGCTGTATATAATATATCGCTACTAATTGTAATATTGTAATGTGTTCATGACTATATATATATATATATATATATATATATATTCTTTCATTCATTAGTATTCAGCCCTAGTGGCCGGTCCGGCAGGAGCCAGAGCCCGGTTTTGTAACCGATATGGCTCTTGGCACACTGCATCCTAGGCAAGTTCTTGGGGGTAGTTTGCCATTGCTTTCCCCTGCCTTTAGACGTTCCCACTTTCGCCGCCACGTGCCTCTGCGTCCGCAGCGACG
>Ga0136643_10019290_pt1 | contig 10303 bp, 12 predicted proteins | sample TergutLab28metaG_FD_96883 | JGI IMG/M metagenome (GOLD analysis project Ga0136643, IMG submission 96883) | Labiotermes labralis P1 segment gut microbial communities from Petit-Saut dam, French Guiana - Lab288 P1 (version 3) (version 3) | ecosystem: Host-associated > Arthropoda: Insects >... | reverse complement strand
TTGTGTGTGTGTTTGGTGTGCGTGTGTGTGGGGTGTGTGTTCGTGGTGTGTGCTTGGTGTGTGGTGTGTGTGTGGTGTGTTGTGTGTGTGTCGGGGTGCGTGTGTGCTTGTGTGTGGTGTGTGGTATGTGTGTGTGGGGTGCGTGTGTGAGTGTGCGCGCGCACACAAACACGCAAACACACACGCACACAAACACACCACACACACAGACCACACACATACACACACACCACACAAACCACAACCACACACACACACGCCACACACACAAACACATATATACACACACACCACACACACACATACACACACACAACATACACACACACACCACACACACATACACACACACACATACACACACACCACACACACCTACACACACCACAAACACACATACACACACCACAAACACACACACACATAGACGCACACCACACGCACACACACACACACCACAAACACGCATACACACACATACATACACCACACACACACCACAAACGCACATACATACATACACACACACACCACACACACGCACACACACGCACACATACACACGCACCACTCATCTGTATACAGAAAAGAAATGTTACTTTTCTGAAACAACCCTACAATTAAATCTTTTGTGTTCCTTAAATTTTCCGTATTTAACTTATGAAAATCTTTATCTGGAGGAGTAATATCTAATCGAATATTAGATTTATGTTTTTAATAAATAATCGAATATTAGTTTTATGTCTTTGAAATTGAACATCAGAGTTTTAAATAATGTAAATTATAGAACTTACCCAGAAATAAGTACCTGATCGTACGTCATATTTTAATGTGGAATATCGTTACATAATCTAACAAACTTAGAAATGCTGAAAGTCGAAAATATCTTAAGTCACTGAAAATTTCTAAGGAAAAGAAAATTAATGGCTCGGTAAAAATAATTTTTTTGTACAAAGCTTTATTAATATTAAGTAATTTAAGTAATTTTTTTCTCTGAAATGCTAGGGCAATTGCTCCACTGCCCTCAAACTGTGCAATAACAAAACACATCTTGCTGGTCAGCAGAATGATTCTTTGCGTTCTAAATAAATTAACTTTAAAAAATGGTGTCCATTTACGTATATCATCGCGTAAATTTTATAGTCATAATTAAATTGTTGTTTACAGCACTTAATCCGTTATACCTGGAAAGCCTCTCCGTTTTAATTACTGTCCCCCTAGTGACAACAGCAAGCAGAAATTCCTGGAGAGAACATCTGCGGCTGCAAGACGAGTTGCTGCAGAAGGTCACGTAGTTCAGAATCAATATTAATTTGCGCTGCTACTTATACAAAAGCGCTAAGAACAGAGAAACTCCTTCTCTTTGTTCATACAGCAGATGTTCTAGTAAAGAAGCTATTAATATTCACCAAAAAACAAGTGTAAAATCTTCAATAATGCATAAATTGGCATTTAGGCAGGTCTATAGCAGTAAGACATAAGGAACATATAAGCTATGTGCCTACAAACAACCCAACGTCAACATCCGCAGTACGTGTGTTGAACAATAAACATGAGTATGGAAGTGCAACAGAAAAACTAGAGTTATTAAAACCGTGTAACAAAAGCACCCGAAATGAAGAGTTGGGAGACGTTTCACATGCAAGCATTCCACAAAACACAATGTATTAGTCAATAAGGAACAATTAAAAAACATAAATTCATGTACGAGTTTGCAGGTACGTCACGAATAACACTACGCGTCCCATTAACCTGTCTCACACAGCAGAGCACACAGCACACACAATCCAATGGGTAAGATTGAATACTTCTAAATATATATATTATTACTATTTAAAGATCTGGATTATAAAAAAAAACTTTATTCTATAGAGTTGATATAATAATCTGCCACAAAATTACATAGATTAAAAAATGCCGCCACAACACCGCACAGTCTATAACATGCTGCCACACCACCGAAAGCCTATAATATGGTGCCACACCACAGCACAGTCTATAACATTTTGCCACACAGACGCACAGTCGATAACATGCTGCCACACCACCGCAAAATCTATATTATGCTGCCACAAAACCGCAAGTCTATAACATGGTGCCAAAACATCGCACAGTATAAAACTTTCTGTCACAACATGGCAAAGTCTATAATATGATTCCACAAAACCGCATAGTCTAAGATATGCTGCCACACCCCCGCACAGTCTATAATACGTTGCCACAGCACCGCACGGTTTATAAAATGCTGCCACATCACCGAAAACTCTATAATATGCTGCCACAAAACGGCACAGTCTATAATATGCTGCCACAACACCGCACAGTCTATAACATGCTGCCACAAAAAAGATCTGTCTATAAAATTCTGCCAAAACATCACATAGAATATAACATGCTGCCACACTAACGCAGAGTCTATAACATGCTGCCACACCACCGCACAGTCTATAATATGCTCCCACACCACCGCACAGTTCATAAAATATTGCCATAACATCGCAAAGTCTATAAAATGCTGCCAAAGTATCGCAAAACTCTACCATACTCGCCACAACAACGCAAAGTCTATAATATGCTGCCACAACACCGCACAGTATATAACATAATGCCACAGAAACGCATAGTCCATAATATGTTGCCACAACATCGCAAAGTATATAAAATGCTGCCACAACACCGCAAATCTATACCATGCTGCCAAAACAACGCAAAGTCTATAAAAGCTGCCACAAGACTGCAAGTCTATAAAATTCTGCCACATCACCGCACAGTTTATAACATGCTGCCACAACACCGCACAGGATATAACATGCTGCCACACCACTACACAGCCTATAACGTGTTGCCACTACACCGCACAGTCTATAACTTGCTGCCACACGACCGCAAAGTCTATTAAATTTTGCCATACCACCTCAGAGTCTATAACATTCTACCACACCACCGCACAGTCCATAACATGCTGCCACACAACCGCACAGACTATTATTTGCTGCTATAACACCGCGCAGACTATAAAATGCTGCCACATCACCGCAAAGTCTATAACATGCTGCCACAACACCGCACAGCATATAATAAGCTGCTACACCACCACACAGCCTATAATATGTTGGCAAACCACCCCACAGTCTATAATATGCTGTTACAACATCGCTCAGTCTATTACATGTTGCCACAACACCGCGCAATCTATAACATGCTGCCACACAACCACAAATTCTATAAAATCCTGCCACACCACCGCACAGTCTATAACACGCTGCCACACAACCCCACAGTATATAACATGTTACCACACCACCGCATATCCTACAAAATGCTGCCACATAACCGCACCGTCTATAAAATGCTGCCTCACCACTTCACAGTCTATAACATGCAGCCAGAACCCCACACAGTCCATAAAATGCAGCAACATCGCCGCGCAGTTTATAACATGCCGACACAACACCGCACAGTCTATAATATGCCGCCGCACCATCACACAGACCCTAACATGCTGCCAGAACACTGCAAAGCCTATAACATGCTGCCACAACGCTGCAAACTTTGTAAAATGTTGGCACAGCACCGGATAGTCTATAAAACCTGCCTCAAAACCGCAAGTCTATAAAATGCTGACACAATATCGCACAGTCTGTAACATACTGCCACAACACCGTCCTGTCTATAACATACTGGCAGAGCAACCCACGTTCTATTATATGCTGCCACACCACCGCACAGTCTATAACATTCTGTCACACCACCACACAATCTATAATATGCTGCTAACCCACCGCAAGTCTATAACACGCTGCCACATAAACGCACAGTCTATAACACGCTGCCACATAAACGCACAGTCTATAACATGCTGCCACATAAACGCACAGACTATAGCATGCTGCCACACCACCTCGCAGTCTATAACATGCTGCCACAACTCCGCACAGTGTATAACATGCTGTCACAACACCGCACAGTCTATAATATTCTGCCACATCACCGCAAAGTCTATCACATGCTGCCACATTACCGCACAATATATAACATGCTGCCATACCACCGCACAGTCTATAACATGATGCCACAACACCTCACAGTCTATAATATGCTGCCACAACTCCGCACAGTATATAACATGCTGCCACATTCCCACACAATTTACAACATGCTGCCACAACACCGCACAGTCTATAACAAGCTGCCACACCACAGCATAGGCTATAACATGCTGCCACAACAGCGCATTGTCTATAAAATGATAGTACAACACCGCACAGTCTATAGCATGATGCCACTTCACCGCACAGTCTATAACATGCTACTAAAACACCGCAAAGTCTACAAAATGCTTTCACACCACCGCAAAATCTATAACATGCAGCCACACCACCGCACAGTTTATAACATGCTGCCACACCACCGCACAGTCTATAAGATGCTGCCACAATACCGCACAGACTATAACATGCGGCGAAACCATCACAAAATTTTTAACAGGCTGAAAGGCCACCGCAAAATCTATAATATGCTGCCACACCACGCCACAGTCTATAATATGCTGCCACAACACCGCAAGTCTATAACATGCTGCCAAACCACCGCACTTTCTAAAACATGCAGCCACAACACGGCAAAATATATGACATGCTGCCACACGACCGGATATCTATAACATGCTGCTACTGCACCGCACACTCTATAACATGCTGCCACATTACCGCACATTGTATAACATGCTGCAAAACCACCGCACACTCTATAACATGCTGCCACACCACCGCACAGTCTATAACATGCTGCAACAACACCGTACAACCTATAACATGCTGCCACACTTCCGCAAGGTCTTTAACATGCTGCCACAACACCGCACAGTGTTTAACATGCTGCCACAACACCGCACAGTCTATAACATTTTTCTACCACATCACCGCACAGTCTATAACATGCTGCCACACCACTGCACAGTCTATAAAATGCTGCATACCACCGCACAATTTATTACATGTTGCCACATCACCGCACAGTCTATATCATGGTGCCACACCATCGCACAGTCTATAACATGCTGCCACACCACCGCACAATCTATAACATGCTGCCACACCACCCCACAGTCTATAACATGCTGCCACATCACCACACAATCTATAACATGCTGCCACACCACCGCACAGACTATTACGATCTGCTCTTACTGACTATTTTATAAATGTAACTGTAGCTAGTCTCGAGTTTAAGCTCCCTGATAATGGCCGTGGACCGAAAAATTTGGGAGCAATTTTAATATAAGTTTTAATGTAAATTTTAATTATTTATATACCTCATATAAAATGCATCTGTTGGCAAATAAAATACTTTGATGTTTTCAATATACACGGCGCAACGATAAAAAATAAAAAAACAAATTTACAGTTAAATCCCCAGAATCAAACATTCAATGATACGGCGCTCTACAATAATTAACAGCATTACACTGATAAATGCATTGAAATATAATTTACTTTATTGGCTTCTTCATTCTTTCAAGAAGGAAATTCACTTGAATAATACATAAAAATTATGTTTCTACCTTTATGACACACACAAAATCTCAACTACCGTCGTCTTGATAAAATGTTTGTAAAGAAATTCAGTGAATTTGCCAGCACAAAAGTACAAAGTTTTAATAAACAAACTTAGTTGCCGTTTGTTTTCCGAATTCATTGACTGTATTGTACTTTTATATTCGTATCGCAATTTAACACGCTGTATTTCAAGGATAAGATCGGTTGACAGGAATATTCAAATTCCTCACAGCTATAGTGTAGCAAGAAAATTGATAGTCAGGAGTAAACTGAAATTGAAATAAATTTTGCGTTTTGATTGTGATCCTATAGACTCAAGCTATCTGTGACAGAATATGCGATTGGAGACCTTCTATATATTTAACTTTTGGAGCCGGAATTATTTTTTTAATTCTAGCACATCCTGTATATAAAATGTGAATAATACAGGAACCAAATACGTTAGAATTACGAAACAAAGTACATTTTGAAGAGAAGAAAACGGAGATTATACACCATGTTTAAAATATTCAGTACCTATATTTGTTGAATAAATATATAAGATGAAACTTTAGAGGTTAGCGGTGCGGTACGACCACTGTAGTTGACATTAGGCGTCAAAGGGTTAAATGGCTTAAGGCAGAGTAGTTTGTGATTTTACCGGCCGTTCTTTTAGACGGAGTTCGCATCAAGAATAATTATTCGTACTATAAGTATAACAGTTGCCGTGTGACAATTTTGTAAAATATTTCAACTTCTATTTAGTATTTGAGTTGTAGAGGGAGCCGGGATAACTCAGTCGGTATAACGACTAGCTACTGGCTAGACGGTCCGGGATCGAATCCCGGTGGGGCCGAGATTTTCCGCGCCCGTCCAGACCGGCCCTGGGGCCCACCCAGCCTCCTACACAATGAGTACCGTGTCCTTCTCAGGGGTAAATCGACCGGGGAAAGGCGTTGACTACCCACTTCCATCTAGCTCCGAGGTTAAACAAAGAGTAGAGCTATACCTCTACTGCCTCTCTGGGCCTTCGTGGTCTGTTATAGGGTGAACCGTATTTATGTTTTTCAGTTGCAGATCGTGCAGTAGAAGTAAAGCCAAAGCAAAGTCTATCCGTAGCCACAAATTCTTCTAGCACTTCGGCCCTGAAGGTTGCATGACGTCACAGAAAATGTTGTTTGATAAAAGAGTCTTAAATATCTGCCGACCTTGTATGTTATCTTATTGTAAAAGAGAAAGCAAAAATTAAAAAGCCACTGCAGTTTGATTTTATTTGCAGCAGCGGGGAAGGAACGTCAACACGATCAGATATTTGAAAATGCACCATTTTTTTTCAATAAACTTAGTTTCCTTCTTTTCTATTGTTCCTACGGTGCATATTTTTTCAATCGGTGTATCTACCAACAAACGAACTTGATAAAACTAAATACATTTCACAACATTTATTAAAACTGTCAGACGTTTTGGCTGTGCAGTTTAGTGTAGTTTGTGCCCCAAACTACACCGACCTGTAGTGTGTGCGCTGAACTACACCGCCCTGTATTGTGTGCGCGCCAAACTACACCGCCCTGTAGTGTGTGCGCTAAACTACACCGCTCTGTAGTGTGTGTGTTAAACTACAGCGCCCTGTAGTGTGTGCACTAAACTACACTGCCCTGCAGTGTGTGCTCTAAACTACACCGCCCTGTAGTGTGTGCGTTAAACTACAGCGCCCTGTAGTGTATGCACTAAATTACACCGCCCTGCAGTGTGTGCGCCAAACTACACCGCCCTGTAGTGTGTGCGCTAAACTACACCGCTCTGTAGTGTGTGCGCTAAAATACACCGCTCTGTAGTGTGTGCGCTAAACTACACCGACCTATAATATGTGTGCTAAACTACACCGCCCTCTAGTGTGTGCACTAAACTACACCGCTCTGTAATGTGTGCGCTAAACTATACCGCCCTGTAGTGTGTGTGCTGAACTACACCGCCCTGTAGTGTGTGAGCTAAACTACACCGCCCGATACGACGCGTATCACCCGACCTCCCTGGAGGAAATCCCTGCACATCACATAACATCGAGACACGTTTGTAAATGTAGGCAGCACAGATCTTAAACAACTATGGACTTGCACTTAGAACTGCCCACTGTCACGTTCCACTGTACAATTGTTTCGAGAACGCGCCTCGATATTGCTTTTGTACATATATTGCCTTTATTTTTGTCTGTTGCATTCTTTGCTGAGTGGTGTTAAGATGAGGGCTTTTGAAGCAAAAACCTCATGCAAAAGTTTAAAAGACTGAGTTCCTGCCTCAGAGAAAACTGATAGATTCTAAATTATAAAGAGGGAAATTGTAATGCTCTTCGGGGAAATAGTGGATATTGTGTGATAATTATACAAAACACGCAAATAAACTGTGTGCAATTTTTTTATTTTTTATAACAACCAACTAACGCACAATTATCTCATAAGAGTATATATGACAAGAATCTTGTGTGTAATCTCGAGTATAGATTACACAAAGGCTTGTGATATACAGGGTGATTCAAAAAGATGGACTCAATTTAACAGTGCCTTTACACAGACAGCTTATTTGCTGAAATTTGTGATTCCAACGGCAAATGCTCTTCCTCGATAGAGATTGAATGTTGAAACGAAGACGAAACGCACGCTGCGCAGCAGTCGCCAACTCAATTTTAATGAACTCACGAAGGCAAAAAATCTTGTGCTGCATAGCAGCCATTTCGAACTCAACTGACGCTGCTGCATGGCTGTTCGTTAGGCGAGAGCTCTAGCGATGATATTCGAACATTTAGGACTTTCTCTTTCAAATGTTAAGAGAGATCATCCCCATACCATATACAGTTCAGGAAATATAGACGTATGAAATCAAGTCCATCTGTTTGAATCACGCTGTATAGTTTTAAGAGACAATTGTGCATGAATTGTTTATTATAAAAATAATAAAAGATGGACGGTACATGTATTAAAATAAAATAAATTAAGAAATTTGAGCAAAATTCAGAGATGTAAATTTTAGAGCAAATGTTTATGAGTGTGTTCTAAATACGCAAGTGCGGGACCACAAGTCAATTTCTGAGTGATCCTGATAGTGCCAGAGGTAGCTTTGTTAGTTATAGCTTCAAAGTAACCATTCTACACACGTAAGTGGCATTTAGTTGCAAACCGTAGGCAAATTAAACACCCACTCTGGATTATTAAAGCTTGACAAATTCACAAGCAAAGTTCAGTCCACATATAGGATCTAATCTCGTCTCTGCTTCTATCGTAACATTTCTGCCACCTTCTTCTTCACGTCACTTGTTTACAGTAGGTAAACACTTTGCTACAAAATCAATTTACTGAAATGTCAGGAAACGTTCTAGGAGGTAAGTACTGGTGGGCGTACAGCTGATTTACGCAATCCAAAGGCATACTTGTTGTAACCAAAATGTTTCAATCGAAATTTGTCCCATCTGTATTCCTGCAGTAACTTCCAACGAACTTGTACAACAACTAGGAAAAGGTATGCAGTCAAGCACAACTTAATCACTGAGGTTTATTTAATGACTATGTGATGGAAACAACTACATATTTCGGCCTGTATTGACCATCATCAGGTTGTCTACGGAACTTAAGAGCTAGCTATATGCATGCGCGCGCGCGTGATGTAGAGATCTCTACATACGCATAGCTTGACATACCGAATCAAAACAGGGGTCAGATAAAACACTATGAAACAGACCAGATACAGATTGTATAACGACCCGTGAAACATCAACCAGAACATCTCAAGATTCACATCGTCGCTCAACTTTCCCACAGATATTGATAGATCCAACTCTAAAATGGTGCTTTATATTTCTTGGGGGATTCTATGAAATTACAACGGCACTGACAGTGTACGGCATGACATTGAATGTTTCTTGTGGGGCAGATTGACATAACGATTGGAGCTTAAAGTAGAGATATTTTTATCGGCAAAGTTCGAGGTTGAAATACCAGTCGAAGTATTGTTACGTATGGACTGCTGCTTAAGTAAAAATTACTTTTGGTAATCGAAGCCACATCGCGTTTACATTCACAGCTGCTAAGGGTGATTGCTGCTTTGGGAAAGAATAGATACAGAATTTCATTTCTGATGTTCGGTAGCTTCTGTTGGCCCATGTGGAACTTGCCATTTAGCAAGTGCTCTGTAGACACCGAAAATCGGACGTAATTTACACAGATATTTATAACTGGAAGTACTTCAGAAATAAGTGCAACTGATGTCGTCATATCAGGCAGATGATCACGGTACGCATCGAAAGTTTATTCTCTTCCCATAAATGATACGAATACTGATCGACTGACAGACCAACGAATATTTCAACAGACTACCAAGTAAACATTCAAACAGTCACGTTGTGGGCGTAATCTGAGCCAAAAAAATCCAATTTCATATTACCGTTCTTTAACTCAAACTAATGGCTTAATAAGCGAAATTCTACGTTAGCGGGCGGTGAAGATTTGAGTGTTCTGGTTTTGATTTGAGTGGTAGTGTTCTGGTTTGTGATTGGAGTAGTAGTGTTCTGGTTTGTGATTGGAGTGGTAATGTTCTGGTTTGTGATTGGAGTGGTAGTGTTCTGGTTTGTGATTGGAATAGTAGTGTTCTGGTTTGTGATTGGAGTGGTAATGTTCTGGTTTGTGATTGGAGTGGTAGTGTTCTGGTTTGTGATTGGAGTGGTAGTGTTCTGGTTTGTGATTGGAGTGGTAGTGTTCTGGTTTGTGATTGGAGTGGTA
>Ga0136643_10019289_pt1 | contig 10304 bp, 8 predicted proteins | sample TergutLab28metaG_FD_96883 | JGI IMG/M metagenome (GOLD analysis project Ga0136643, IMG submission 96883) | Labiotermes labralis P1 segment gut microbial communities from Petit-Saut dam, French Guiana - Lab288 P1 (version 3) (version 3) | ecosystem: Host-associated > Arthropoda: Insects >... | reverse complement strand
TAATCTATTAGTGCTTTAAGCATATGAATTGTATTTTCTATATGTTTATGTGCATTATCTTTGTTATTAGCTAAATAATCTTCACAATCTCTTTGTAAAGATTTCATTTTTTCTATATCATGACTAGTGTTTAGGTTAATAAAACGAGCCCTTAATTCAAATATCAAATTATCAGAAAAAAAAGGAAATGTAGATTCTTTAAGTGATTTTATGGCATCTAGTATTTTAGCATTTGTTATTTCTTCTGAAATATTTACTTTATCAAATTTTTTGTGATTATTTTCTAATTTTATTTTAACTATGTTTTCTTCTTTGATTATAAAGCCATGTCCCCAAAGGGTCTCTATATGGAGTTTACTATTAGCTGCAGCTAGTTTTCGGCGTAATCTTTTTACTGTATCATCAGTTGCTCTAGTTTCTATTTCTTTAGTATAGCCCCAGATACTATTAAGTAATTCTTCCCTTGTTATTGCTTTATTTTGATTTTTTAAAAGATAGTGAAATACTTCAAATTCGTTCTTTGTTAGAATTATTTCTCTTTCATTACAATACGCTGTTCTGCGATCAACATATAGGATAATATCTCCACAATTGATTAAATTGATATTTTTTTCATCATATTTCATTGGATAATCTCCTTTTAAGTCATTATTATCCCATTATATCTCAAATCAGTATAATTATAAAGATTAAAATTCATTATCATACAATAATTCTTCAAATTTTCATTAATTTTACTTCAATTACGTCTATTATATATCAAAATTCCCCTATTGTCAATAATTATTTCCAAATAAGTCTTTTAAATTTTACGAAAATTGCATTTTCTATCATTCTACTATTTTTTTTGAAATAACTTTTGTATACACAGCAACAAAAATAGTTAAAATAACTCCTACAAAAACTACTTGATATGGGTTAAATGCTTCAAACAGCGTCCCATAAAAACTGTTTCCTAATGCTTGCCCTAAGAAAGGAAGCATTAAAACGATTGCCATAACTTTTCCTATAAGTTCACACGGTATTATTTTTTGTAAATATGACATTACTAAAATTTGACCTATTGTGGCGAAAGCAAGAGAAATTACACTTGTAGCTGTAAGTATTATAAATGCTGTAAAATAATGAATTTCTACTAACATAATTAAGCCGAAAGGTAACCCAAAAAGACTTGATAACATAAGTACTACCCAAAGCTTTTTCACTTTCATCTTTAGCGCACCTGCTGCAATTGCGCCTATTATACCGCCTGTCATCATAATTCCTTGGCTTATTCCTACATATCCCATGTCCATATTTAAATATTGAGTTATTAAAATAGGCATTCCTACCATAATCATAGCCATAAATGTTAGTATGAAAAAGAATAGAACTAAAGAGATTTTAGCGATTATTGGTTTATCTTTTAATGTGAAACGAGTTGCTTCTGTGAGATCAGATTTAACCATTTTTGCGACACTATCTGTTTGTTTTTGTTTTTTATATGGTATTTTTATTAGTAAATCCATTATAGCTGTTATTGCAAAACAAATTGCTGAAATTATTAAAATAGATGTTATTCCAAAACGATCAAGCATAAAGCCTGCTATTGCCATACCTGCCATCATTGAAAAACTGTTTACTATGCCTGTTACAGAATTTGCACTTACTAACTTATCTTCTTTCACTAGAAGAGGTACAGCTGCTTGAACAACTGGCATATACATTCCTTGTATACTATTTAACGCCATAAGCTTAACGAATATTATAGGAATTATGTTAGTTAAAAAGCCACTTAATGCAATATAAACTATGATTATTATAGTAGTTATAAGATCCAGCCAGAACATTATTTTTTGTTTTTTCAGCCTGTCAGCTATAATACCGCCGATTGGAGAGAAAAGAAGCAAAGGTATATTTGAAAGACCCAGTAAAAGACCAAAAAGCCTTGGTGAGCCACTTATTTCTAAAACGTATAGTGGTAATGCAAAAGTTAGTACCATATTACCTAAAATAGAAATTATTTGTCCTATCACTAGTAGTGAAAAGTTTCTAGTAAAAAGCTTTTCTTTTTTTTGTTTAAATGGTGCTGATTTTATCATTATTATACTCCTTATTTATCATACATGCTATATGTATGTATTTTTTTGAAAAAATTTTTAGTGATTTGTATTTTAATCACTAAAAATGATTTCTATTATATTATCTAAACTTTGTAATGTATCTTCGGTGAAGATTGGACACCCTAAAGCATCTAAAGTCTCTTTTATAAATTTACTCTTTTCTCTGAATTCTTCTAAAGTCATAGGATATACTTCAGGAATAAGCCAAAAATTTACTAGCATAAATATGAGTTCTGCTAATAACTTTGGGTTGTTCCGTTTTATAGACCCATCTTTCATTCCCTCTTCTAAAAGAGGGATTATTGATTTTGATGCTATTTGATTTTCTTTGATATGTTCGACCAAAAATTTAGGATTTTTTAAAAGTTTAATGGCTATTCTTTGTATATTTTTAAAATCTTCATTCATATTTTCGCTCCAATATGAGAAGCTTGATTTTATTTTCTCAAGACCATTTTCGCCTTTAATATTTTTATTTGTAAAAGGGTGAATTTGTTCAAGTTGCTTATCTAAAATAGCATTTAAAACTTCTTCTTTTGTTTTAAAGTGATGGTAAAAAGCTCCTCGTGTTAAGCCTCCTAATTCTGCTACTATGTCTAAAATAGTAGTTTCATCATATCCTTTTTCTATAAACAACTTTTGGGATGCGTTTAAAATCTTTTGGCGTGTTTCTTCTGGATTTTTAGTCCTTGGAATTTTTCTCACCTCCATACATTCATCATGTATGTAATTATAACACAGATGATTTCAGTTGTCAAGCACTTTTTCAAAAAAGTTTTAATAAAATAAATAAAATAAATAAAATAAATAAAATAAATAAAATAAATAAAATAAATAAAATAAATAAAATAAATAAAATTAAATAAAATTAAATAAAATAAATTCAAGGGAGACTATATCATGAGAAATAATGCGAAATTAAGGTATCAACTTGCACAGGCTCAAAATCCTAATAACAATAACAATACTGCTGCTAAGCCAATTATAGATTTTGGTCCATCGCCCATAACTTTTGATATTTCAAAGGCGACAGAGGGAAATGAGTATTATAGAAGAGCTATATGGACAGGTGAGAATCTTCAAGCAACTTTAATGAGTATAAAAGTGGGCGGAGAAATTGGCCTTGAAATTCACCCAAGTACAGATCAGTTTATAAGAGTGGAAAAAGGGATGGGTCAAGTTCAAATGGGGAAAACTAAAGATAATTTAACATACGTACAGCCTGTTTTTGAAGATAGTGCTATTTTTGTACCAGCAGGAACGTGGCATAATGTTGTGAATACGGGTAACGAAGAATTGAAAGTTTATACTATTTATGCACCACCACATCACACTAAGGGTGTTATCCATGTTACAAAAGAGCAGGCAGATAGAGAAGGAGATTAAAAATAAAACAGTCTTTTGAGTAAAAATAATCTCAAAAGGCTGTTTTTTGATGCTTTTTAAGTTAATCTACTATTCCTATGGATTTAAGGAGCTTAATCTAAAAATGATATTGAAAAAATCTGATTAGTATGATATAATATGACTATAAAAAGTTTAAAAAACGAATGGAGGAAATTATGCTAATATACAAAATTGATGAAGATGTAACCCTAAGAATGTTTAATATAGGTGATAGCAAAGAATATTTTCAATTAGTTGATGAATCAAGAATATACTTAGAAGAATGGGCAAGCTGGGTAAAGAATGTTCATAGAGAAGAAGATATGACAGTTTTTATAAATGAAGATTTAGAGATGTTTGTTGAGAACGGAGGTTATCCTACATCTTTTGTAATAATTTATCAAGGAAAATTGGCTGGTTCCATCGCTTTTCATACTATAAATAAGAAGTCTAGAATTGGTGTGGTGGGCTATTCATTAGGAAAAAAATATCAAGGAAAAGGTATTATGACGAAATCTTTGCGAGTGCTCCTGTCCTATGGATTTAAGGAGCTTAATTTAAATAAAATTGAAATAAAAGTGGCTACAGAAAATAAAAAAAGCATAGTACTTCCTGAAAAATTTGGATTTACAAAAGAAGGTGTTTCACGACAAGCACAATGGCTGTATGACCACTATGTAGACCATGTTTGTTACGGACTTTTGGCAGAAGAATGGAAAGATAGACAAGCATAAATTAGTTTTATCCGATTGTTCTGCAATTTAAAAAACTCTTAGTGTTGGTAATAAAATTAATCAATGAACCCCCAAAAAAATAAACCGTCCCTCTAGCAAAAGGCGGATGGTTATTTAGTGTTACAACATAAGATAACTGGCTAGCTAACACTAACTGTGTAAAAACTAGTCCTTGCAGAGACCAGTTTTTTATTATTCATATTATAATATACTACGCTCAGTATGTCAAGATTTTTTTTAAATCATCATATGAAAATTTGAAAACTGATGCTTTTATTGCAAGTTAGATATATTTTTTCAGAAAATTCTCTGAAAAAATATTGATAAATCTCTAAAAAAAGAGAAGCTTTTTCCAGTCTAGCGGTTACTTGGAACTTTTTTTGAAAAAGGTATTGACAAACACTACTATAAAATAGTATAATGTTATACAAATCCATTACTTGAAAGGAGGGTAAGAGTGCAAAAGTTGAACAAAAACTACGTTAACGAAAACGGTTTACAAGAAAAACAACTGTTAAACATAAACAAAAAAATACCAGCCACAGAGAGAGTGTTGCAATTTGGTGGCGGAAACTTTTTGCGTGCCTTTGTAGACTATTTTATAGACGTTATGAATGAAAAAAGTCTTTTTGATGGTAGTGTAGTTGTTATTAAACCTATACCTAACAGGAATGAAAATACCATAAGTGTAGAAGACCACATAAACAAACAAGATGGACTTTACACAACATTCCTAAATGATAGCACAGGGAGTGATGGTAGAATTATAACCAGCATTTCCCGCTGCATAGATCCTCATATAGATTATAACGCCTATGAAAAAGTATTTTTGCAAGAAGATATACGCTTTATAGTTTCAAATACTACAGAAGCAGGAATAGTGTATGACGAAAATGTTAAGTTAACCGATACACTACCGAAAAACTTCCCAGGCAAAATCACTTCTCTTCTGTACAAGAGATATAAACATTTTGATGGCGCAAAAGATAAAGGATTCATATTTATACCTTGTGAACTTATAGATGATAACGGTAAGACGCTGAAAGAAATTATTTTAAAGCATTCAAAAGATTGGGGCTTAGAAGAAGGCTTTGTAACTTGGGTAAAAGAGAGCAACTATTTCACAAACACTTTAGTAGACAGAATAGTAACTGGTTTTCCTAAAAATAAAGAAGAGTACTATGAAAGAACTGGATTTATAGATGATATGTTAGTAACTGCTGAAAAATTTGGCTTCTTTGCAGTTGAAATTGAAGAAGGTGATGATTTTATAGCAGATGAATTTCCGCTAGAAAAGGCTGGGCTTGCCATCTATACGAAGGATGTTTCTCCTTACAAATTACGCAAAGTGCGAATTCTAAACGGGGCACATACTTCTACAGCATTACTCGGTCACTTACTAGGCTTAGAAACAGTACTAGAGCTATCGAATGATGATATAATGGGCAAATTCTTGAAAAAAGCAATTTTTGAAGAAATCATTCCTTCTATTACAGAGTTAGGGGAAGAAGAATTGATAAGTTTCGCAGATGATGTAGTGAAACGCTTCAAAAATCCTTATATAGAACATCAACTTATGAGTATCGCACTTAACAGTGTTTCTAAATTTGCAGTTCGTGTTGTTCCTAGCATATTGGGTTATGTCCAAAATAAAAAGGAATTGCCTAAAATGTTGACCATTTCATTTGCGGCTTTAATTAAATTCTATGAAAAGTATCCGGAGGAAAATACTGGTGAATCAAAAGGGTTGAGAGAAGAGCTTTCTAAAATACAAGGTTTTGAAGAACTGCTCTCTAATTATTTGGAAGCTATGGAAACCGATATACATACCTTTCTTAAGGAGGTACTGTGAAGGATAACTACACAATAAAAATTCATGAAAATGATAATGTTCTAGTTTCGCAAAAAGGTTTAAAAAAAGGCGAGAGTGCCTTTGGAATTGCAGCTTTGAATGATATTCCTGTAGGTCATAAAATGGCACTTGTACCTATTAGAAAAGGTGAGAACATAATAAAATATGGTTTTCCAATAGGTCATGCTACAGAAAATATTGAAGTGGGGCAACACGTTCACACACATAATATTAAAACGAATCTTAAAGGCGTTTTAGATTACACATATGAGCCTAGTCTCCTTCCAGAATTAGAAGTGAAAGAAAGAACTTTCGAGGGCTTCAAAAGAGAAGATGGAAAAATAGGTATAAGAAATGAAATATGGATAATCAATACTGTTGGTTGCGTAAATAAAACAGCTGAAAGAATAGCTACCAAAGCTAATGCTTTATATGACGGTGAAGTTGATGGTGTTTACACTTTTGTACACCCTTATGGTTGTTCTCAACTAGGAGATGACCACGAACATACGCAAAAAATATTGGCGAATTTAGTTCATCACCCAAATGCTGGTGGAGTTTTAGTGCTAGGATTGGGTTGTGAAAATAACAATATACCAGAATTTAAAAAAGTTTTGGGCGACCACGATGAAAATCGTGTTAAGTTCATGAACACTCAAGATATGGAAAATGAAACCGAACATGCTCTTGACTTAATTGAAGAGTTAGTAGCATATGCAAAAAGCTTTAAGCGTGAGCCTGTTCCTGTTTCAGAGCTTATAGTTGGATTGAAATGTGGTGGAAGTGATAGTTTTTCAGGAATTACAGCAAACCCATTAGTCGGCACTTTAAGTGACAACGTAATAAATTGCGGTGGAACGAGCATACTAACAGAAGTACCAGAAATGTTTGGTGCTGAGACTATTCTTATGAACCGTTGTGTTTCAACCGAAGTTTTTGATAAAACGGTGAACTTAATCAACGATTTTAAAAACTACTTCATAAAACATGATCAAGAAGTTTACGAAAATCCATCTCCTGGAAATAAAGACGGTGGAATTTCAACACTTGAAGATAAATCTTTGGGTTGTACGCAAAAAGGTGGAACTAGCAATGTAGTAGACGTTTTGAATTATGGAGAAATGGTTAAAACTAAAGGTCTAAACTTATTGCAAGGTCCAGGAAATGACATAGTAGCCGTTACAAATTTAACAGCAGCAGGTGCTCACATAGTTCTTTTCACAACAGGAAGAGGAACCCCATTAGGAGCCCCCGTTCCTACTGTGAAAATTTCAAGCAACAGTACTTTAGCAACTCATAAGAAAAATTGGATAGATTTCAATGCAGGAACTTTGCTAGAAGAAGACACAATGGAAGAACTATCACAAAAATTCTTTGACTATATTATAGAAGTTGCAAGTGGCAAAAAAACTAAAAATGAAATAAATGATTATAGAGAAATTTCCATATTCAAAGATGGAGTAATTCTTTAAAAAAATCAAAAAATATAAAAAAATAATTTATAATCGAATTCAAAATGAATTCAAAAGGAGAATCAAATCATGAGTATGAACAAAAAAATTATAACTAGCTTAGGTGCTATAGCATTTTCACTATTTTTAACAGCTTGTACAGGAGGGGGAAATGAGGCTCCACCAGCTCAAACACCACCACCACCAGTAGCAGAGGCTCCAGCAACGCCGCCGGTGGAAGAAACAGGAAATGAGACAACAGAGGAAATAGCTCTTCTTAACGATGGTAACCCAGCAACTCTAACAGTTTCATGGTGGGGAAATGATGCAAGAAGAGATGCTATGGTAGAAGCTTTAGATATTTTTATGGACAGATATCCACACATTACTATTGATGTTCAGTATGGAGCTTGGGGTGGTTGGATGGACAACGTAATCACTCAATTAGCAGCACAAGTTGAGCCAGACATTATGCAAGTAAACTATGCTTGGGTGCACGGTTTTGGTCGTGGACAAAATGTTTTTGCTAACTTAGATGACTTTAGCCATATTTTAGACCTTTCAGAGTGGACACCAACTATGCTTGAGTTTATGGAAGTAGGCGGTGAGCTAGGAGCAGTTCCACACGGAATGAACGGTAGAGTTATTATTTACAATAGAGAAATGTTAGAAGAATTTGGATTAGATGCTTTTCCAGCAACAATAGAAGAATTAATTGCTTATGGTGAGCAAGTAGCTGCGAATAATTCAGAGCTAGATTTAGGTGATAACAGATATGCTTTCTTAAATATAGGGCCTGAAACTTTAGATATCGTTCTTTTAACTATGCTTTACAACATGACTGGAAGACCAATGCAATATAATGGTCAAATGCAACACACTGTAGAAGAAGTTGCAGCAGCATTTGAAATCATTGGTGCTTTAACTGACTCTAATACACTTCCTACTTTCCACCAAGAAGACCCTGTTCAAAATGAATCTAACCCAGTTTGGACTTCAGGAAGAGCAGGAGGCGCATTTGAATGGGTTTCAAACATTTTCGTTGTAGGTAGTACTCAAGGTGGTGGTGATAACTTTGAAAACTTAGGTATCGCAGTACTTCCAACTCCTGAAGGAACTAGCCCTTCTACTATGATGCGTCCTTCTTTAGGCCATGCAATTTCTAGAAACTCTAACCACCCTGAATTAGCAGCTTACCTTCTAAACTTCTTATATACTGATGAAGAAGCTCTTTTAGCTATCGGTAACACTTTAGGTGTTCCATTTGCTAGAAGTGGTGCTGCACTTATTGCTAATGAAGAGCATTTAACTGAGCATCAAATGATGGGATTAAATATATTAAACACACAAAGAACTGGTGAAATAGATCCATTCTTTGAAGATCCAAACCTTCGTCAACCTCGTTTTGATATAATTGAAGCATTTAGAAGTGGTTCAATTGATGCACAAACTGCTGCAGAGCGTTTTATAAGCCAACAACAAGCAGCACTTGACTTAGTGGCAGGCTAATATGAGTAACGTAAAAAATAAAGCGAATGCTAAGGGGCGCAAAGCTGCCCCTGGCACTATTCGCGTCAAACAGAAGATTTCTTTAACGCCTTACTTACTTCTTTTGCCATGGTTTATAGGTATTACGGTTTTTAGAATATATCCTTTAATCTTGTCTTTTTGGTATAGTTTGTTAGATATTCATTTTCTCACACGTCAACAAACTTTTATAGGATTTGAAAATTATAGACATGCTTTTCAAAATAGTTTTATTTTTTGGCCTTCCGTGGCGGCTACGTTTAGATATGTGTTAATCGGTACACCTTTAGTTTTAATAGTAGCATTTTTCGTTGCATTTGTTCTAAATTTCAAGCTTAAAGCTATCAATTTATTTAGAACAGCTTATTACGTTCCTAGTATTTTAGGAGGGAATGTTGCTGTTTCTGTACTTTGGAATCAAGTTTTTGCTCCTGCAGGTCCAGTAAATACAGTTTTAGGCGTATTTGGAGTAGACCCTATTCCTTGGCGTACTACAGAGACTTTTGCTCCATTTATGCTTATTTTACTTAGTGCGTGGCAGTTCGGTTCTGTTATGATTATTTTCTTAGCGGGGCTTCAAAATGTTTCCCCATCTTTATATGAAGCTGCTTCAATTGAAGGTGCTAGTAGAACACGTCAGCTATTTAAAATTACAATTCCTATTGTAACACCAATGATTTTATTTAACACAGTAAACGTTTTAGTTAGACATTTCCAAGAATTTAACTCTGCTTGGTTAATCACCGGCGGTGGGCCAAATGGTGCAACGAGATTCCTTAATATTTATATATTCCAGCAAGCATTTGGTGGAGCTAATAATTTTGGATATGCTTCAGCATTAACTTGGATTTTATTGTCGATGATAGGAATTTTGTCAATTATTCTATTCCAATCACAAAAACATTGGGTACATTATAACGATTAAAAGGAGGATTCTAAATGAGTACGAAAACAAAAATAAATGCTATTATTCGCTATGGAATCCTTGTATTAGTCGGTTTCATATTAGTTTATCCACTTCTTTGGATGGTGGGTAGTGCATTCAAAGAAAATATAGATATTTTTGGAAATCTAAATATATTTCCGCCAGTAGGAAGGGGAACGACAAGGCATTTCCCAGATGCTTGGCAAATTACAAGCCAAAACAATATGGCTTTTTACTACTTGAATACACTACGATTTGTAATCCCACGTGTGATTGGACAGGTTATTTCCTGTACTTTAACTGCTTATGCAATAGCTAGATACAAGT
>Ga0136643_10019286_pt1 | contig 10304 bp, 8 predicted proteins | sample TergutLab28metaG_FD_96883 | JGI IMG/M metagenome (GOLD analysis project Ga0136643, IMG submission 96883) | Labiotermes labralis P1 segment gut microbial communities from Petit-Saut dam, French Guiana - Lab288 P1 (version 3) (version 3) | ecosystem: Host-associated > Arthropoda: Insects >... | reverse complement strand
CGTCTCGTGCACGAGGTGTGATGATACCAGAGGCTGTGTAATGCAATTTTTACCTCCTGATGATCAGCACATGTGCTCGAAACATGTAGAGGCATGAAATAAACTTATTGTCAAACAAAAAGTTTGTGCATCAAGTTGGTTAATTACTGAGATAAATATACTGCGGTGCACGGTCAGCAAAACGTCAAAAAATGATGTACAGTGTTTTTATTTGAACAACTTTCAGAGTTTCTACTTTCTCCATCGTCTAGATTTTTGAGGATGAAATTTGGAGACTGGTAGATACAAGAACCCTCAAATCTAGTTGGTTCTATATATATGATGTCAACCAAAAAAATCAGACCAGGAAAATTCTGAGAAAGAAACACTCGAATAGAGAAATTGTTTGTCTGTTAGGATTAAATACTGCTATAGAAGGGGATAAGAAAGACACATTCCGTGCAGTCATCTTATGTTGAAAACTCTTTTTGTATAAAATATTACGCGCAATTCCCAGAGCAACAAGCTGTATGACGCGAATGGCCAGTCATCAAGACTAAAGCAATTATTATGTGTAGGCGCAAATTTCCAATAGAGAACTATAATGTTGAGTAATACTCACGTGAAAATTATGTGCAAAATATCACCCATAAGCCCATTATGTCTTAATGGACTTTCGGCTGCTTCGCAGATCGTTCTCAAAAGGCACTGTCTGCCTTTCAATCCAAAACTATGAGAAAGAAACACGAATCACTGCTAAGAATGCATGAAGAAAATTGAGCTTTCTTAATGCCAGAGGTTTCTACTTGTTTTCTTTAGAAAATCTATTATGAAAAATGAGGTAAATTTACCTAAAATATTATGTAATTTGCATGATTTATATCTTTCAAAAATAAATGTCCTGCACTTGTATTTAGGTACTTTGTTTGGACTTCTTACATTTGTCAAAAGAAATTTTTTTTTATAAGACAGCTTTATGCAGGTCATTCCTAATTCCTTATGAATTTCTTTAGAGACGACATCCTATACGGGGAAACTTACGTGGGCTGAGTAGTTTAACAAGTGTCAAACGACTTCGTAATTTAAAAGAATAAATGGGTTCATATCCACATTTGAATGGGGTATCTGAGCAAGGTTCGTGACCGTCAGAACAAATAGCATTTCTATTCCAGTCCTTGGCCTATCAAATGAGATTGTTAAAACTATATTTAGAATTCTATAAAAGGACGAAAGTTATTTAGTGGAAACAAAAGGGCCTTAATCTTGGTAATGATGGGGTGCGCTTTTATTGTATATATGGAAAAGTGTTCAATCTATAAAAGATTCTTTATTCACTGCGCGTAGTTGTATAATGACACTGACAGATCATCGTCGTACGGAAGAGGATAAAATGATATTAGTTATTCATTTATATTCTTATAATAAAAACCAACGAGATGCACTATTTCTCACATTTATTTTGGTAAAGAACTTACCAAAATGAATTTGAGAATTAGTGCATCTCGTTGGCTTTTATTATAATAATATATCACGATGCACGGTCCTCTGAATGTCAAATTATTCGGTTATACAGTGTGATTCAAAAAGATGGACTCAATTTTCTGCTTCTATATTTCCTGAACTATAAATGATATTTGAATAATCTACATAACATTTGAAAGTTTAGATGCTATATTTTTAAATATGATCGCTAGAGCTCTAGCGCACATTCGTGCAACAGCGTCCTTTCAGAGCATTAGAAATGCACTCAATACATATCTGGACAATTTTAAATTTAAACCAAATTTTGCTCATTTGAGAGATGAATTACATTAACGCCCAATGTTAGTTGGTGCGTCTATCAGTGGACGTGTGTATGAGAATATTTTGTTTAATAGCACAGACCGTTCTTAGCTTAAGTGTGCCGCATCTAGATAACTTTAAGACATTATATGCGTCCTGTGGATGTCTACATGACTTTGAGGAACCACATGGGCACCACACAGAATATCGATTACACCATGCGACTTCATTTATGTACTGGTTTTATATAAGACTCTATCTGAATTATTCTTTGAAGTCTTATCTGGACTTTGAACGTGCTTTTAACGAGATGGGTCTCACGTTAAGCAGGTCCTTAAGACTCATATGTAGAAATTTATTAATGCTTCTTTATATTTCTGGCATCTTTATGCTGACCCGTAGTGTATAACAAATTTGTACTCAGTTCAGAAATTGTTTACGTATGTGTAAAGAAGAAAATGGAATTGGATTGGATACACATTACATAAAGAAACAGGAGCAATAGAGAAAACTGCATTAGAGTAGAATCCTCAGGGATACAGAAAGAGAGGTAGGCCGAAGAGAACGTGGCGAAAAACAATAGAACATGAGATAAGAAGCACAAGAAGATCATGGAAAGAGGTCAAGGGGATAGCTGAAGACCGCAATGCTTGGAAGCTCTTCATGGATGCCCTATGCTCCACAAGGAGTAAAAGGACTAGATGGTGGTGGTGATGATGATGATGATGATGATGATGATGATGAATTTTGAATGTCGAGAAACAAACCTTTCGAATCTTCTCTCCACAATTTTATAGGCGCTACGTCTGTTGATTTGCCCCTCACTTCTAGCTAAACCGGCCAACACAAACGGCGTTATTAGTTCCGTGTAGTTGGAGGGCAAGAAGTAATTAGCTTCAAAGTTCCAGGATGCGGAAATGGTATAACTATCATCTTCAAGAGGGACAGCGAGGGCTAAATACAACTGTAAATGAGAAAACGGAGAATTTAATGATAAAACAGCATGCAAGGTGAACCGAATAATGTAACATATTGTTAGCTACAAACGTCCTTTACTTGCAACATAAGGCGAAATATTTTTGTAATAAAGTAATTTAATCAAATAAAATTGCTTGATCTTAGAGTGTCTCTGAATTTAAACCACGTTTCCTACGTATATTTATAAATTATTTCTGTAATCGCACATCGGAATTTAATATTTAAAATTTACAGATACCCTCTAAATTAAGTCGCTTGTACTTCCCTCATTAAAAAGGATATTAGGGACAAGTAGTAATTTATCAAAATTCTTTACCACTTATTTATCTGAGAGCATCTTAAGTTACACTTTTACTCCCTGGCACAATGGTAAAAATCGACTTAGGAGAAAAAATTAATTTCAGTGTAGAGAATATCTGGTAAGCAACATACAGTTTATTTCATTCTAGACGTGGAATAATCCGAAGTTTAGGCCTTTGTTGAAGTAACGCTATATCCGTGGTAAATTTAAATTTATCTTAAAATTTATAACACTGAAATGAGATCTTTTATTAAATTATATATAATGTGTATAGGTTAGGCTGAAGTAACGCTAGCAGGTATACTCTTTAAAACAAACACTTCTGCTTCCGGAAGGATTGGAGACACATGTTTGTCAGTAGGTGTACAACATTTTATTTCTTGCTGCATGATATCCTAAAAGAACGTAAGATTTTACAACAAAACATTAGACACAGGATAATAATTACTTATAGTATTTTTGGTGTGCTGAATTAGGGTATATGAAGAAAAATTTGAAAAATGTTCATATGTATTTGAGAGCAACAGTTTCTGTTTCTGTTTTAAAATTAATTGTTCTCCTCACGATTTCATTATTGAGTAACCCTTAAAATATTTTTCCTTTACATACCAACACACAAATTACTTTAAATTCTCATATCAATACACGTGTGGACAGTAGAACTTCTTCACTCTTTGACGCATTTTCGCGCTCAGTAAGGCAGGTAGTAAAACGTTTTGCAGATTTGAATGTTTTTTGAAAACTAACAGTACTTTGGCAAGCCAAGACTTTTGCATTATTTTGGAATCCACACAATTCATAACCGTGTTCTTAAGAGGCTGGTAACTCTCGGGACAAAAATTTAAAAAATCCACATTCTGGCACCACATATTCTTACAATATATATTTCTATATTATCCTTTACCCACGTTTATTTTCCAAAATTTTTTTCAGATATCCTAACAAAGTTATTATTATTATTATTATTATTATTATTATTATTACATTAAATTTATATTGTGACAAAATATTAAAATAAGGTGTATTTTTATATTAAAATATTTTAGGTAATATTAAATTCAATTTTTTTTCATATAATTCTCGTTCTTTTTGATTAGATGTGCATTTTGAGCCATAAGGTATATATTAAGTGTGGTTTTGTCTCCTTTCCGAATAGGTCAGGTAGCGCAAGATATGCTATTAAATACCACAAAAACAAGTAAGTTACTATTTTCTCGCCTTCTCAAGAAGGAAATAATGCTTTAAATTTTACCTTGTAACAAAGAAATAGTTAAGCAGTCGATAAGCACATAATTTATTCTATAGTATATTCTTATATACGCACCCCCATAGTGCTTACTTCTGGAAATAAGACGTAACGGATTTTTCGAGACAGAACGATTCCGTCTGAAACATCAATTTGACAGATGCCGTAACCTAGAATCTTCGATGCTAGAATTAGTGTTGATGCCAATCTGTAACACAAAATTTAAATTTTATCATTTTCGGTCACAGAAATGTAGCAAAATTTACTCCACTACCAGAATTCCCTGAAGGTAAAATTTTAGATTATGTTCTGGCGTGATTCACCTTACTGAGTTCAACTTATCTGTCAAATTACCTAAACGTACCTAGAAATTTGTCTTGTAAATCCGTCTATATTGTTATTGTGTATACAGGTACACTGAAGATAGTAATTGCAACAATTTGTTTTAGATTACTTGGATTACCAGTCATTTTATACAATAAATGTTGTGTTTCGCTGCTGTTCGCATATTTACGAATTTTGTCAACGTTAACCTGAAATTTTATGAAGATATGAATATGGAAATACCTTCTTACCTAAGTGATATTGCATGGGAAACATGAGTTTCTTATGAAGGTTTTGCTTAAGATTCAATTCATGTAGAGCCTAACGTTGTGTCGTTGGGTGAGTACGTGCCGGCTATTCGAGCGATCATAGTACTTTCAAAGAACTCTCCTTTGAATGTTCATTCTGAAGACGAAGGCACCTTTATCCCTCGAATCGTCAGAATCCACTCACCTACAGGCATTACGTCACGTTCAGAAATACTTTCAACTTTTCTTCACGAAATCTATAAGCATCCGACAGTCTTGTTGTATTTTGATTACGAATGAACTTTTGGAATTTAAAACGTGGATAGAGACTTTAAGTCAGTGAAGAATATGACTGTAACCCCTGTTTATTTTGTCGTATCCCAAAGACGATGGTGTGTTGGGAACGTAGAATGTGGAAGCGTAGACCGAGAGGGAAGTCTTGAGTGCGTCGGAACACTTAAGAATTGAAATTCAAATCCCCAGCAACACGCGATGAACTGTAAATATATTCTCGGTTTATTGGCTGAAGATGTGATGTTATATCTGTTTCTGAATAGATGCTTGTAATATACAAATTGTTTTTAGAGAAATGTTTTTGTTCGGAAGCGAAGATTCCAGTAGCAAAGTGGCAGAGTTTCTGGTAGCGACTGATGTAGACTAAATCCCCCGAATATGTCTCGGAAAGCCTTTTTATAAGGCAAATTAGGGCGTTGGTTTCCACTTGATATTGCATTAAACTGGAAGTTTCTAAGCATTAAAATCATGAAACAATCACGTGCTATTCAGAGATAAGGGTACAGCTTTGAGTCCACTGGGTACGACAATTGCTTCAGCCAAGCTGGACTTTTGGATGGCATTTAGTGTCCTGGTTGTTTTACGACAATGATACTTGACATTGATGACCCCAACTTCTTGTCGTGTCGACATTTCTCTGTCGAGCAACAAGTATTCTATAATTTGAACTTGCTGCTTTACTCTTACTGATTACAAATATATACCTTATAAATGAAATGCCATCTTACCTGATAGTCGTAAGACGGTAGTATACGACAATTTAAATGTGATGATACACACGTAAATACTGTTCGGTTACACACGCTGTAGCCTACAAAGTGCATTTACCAAAGTACGTACGTAAATCTATCAAGTGTCATAAAAAGCTGGTCAAATGAATGTAACATACTATTTACTTTATATATAAAAGTTTACGTTTTCAAACTGGAGTGAGACGGTTTATAACAAATTTGTTTGTAGCGCAGTTTGTCTATTTCATAAAGGAAATATAGGTTATGCTGTCATGACATCTGTGTAATTCTCCTCTCTGACAAATTTTGATTTTGACAAGAGTAGCGTGGACATAACACCGTGCGCCATTTCAGATATTCTGCAATCAATTATACCATAATGGCAAATGTAAAGATGTGAGAATTGAAGTGATACTATGGCCACCAGAGTTCTGAAAAATTTTTTGTGACAACTGGTCTTGCAGAATTATGGAATGGTTTTGGCACACATTTTGTTGAGTATAAAAAAACATGGCGGAAATACCATTGTATACTTATGTTTGGATTAATTGTCATTAATAATAACTCATTGTGGTTATGAAATTTGAAATTTTTACTCAGCTAATATTACATATGCGCACAAAATCTGTATAAATATGTTTTTCTAACAACTATGACGATGGAAACAGTAAATAATTCAGGTCGTATAGAGGAAATTTAACGTAATGTAAAAATCAGTTACTAAAATTCTACCCAAAAAGGCTCACTATACTTTATGTTTATTAAAGTAGAAGTGTTATTGACCTCACCACAAGGAGTGGAACTTTTTTTAAGGGAATGACTCACGTACATTCTTCTCCGGACGTCCTATTTACATTAAAATAACTGATTCTTGAAAGCCTTCAATCACAAAACACCACTCTCTCATAATAACAAAAACCCACTGTGCTTGGTCCTGTCTGCCGGTCCATTAACGGTGTCATATTTCACAATTAGCTTTTTAGTAGACTGATCTTTGATGAAAACATAAGTTTACTTACATAAATTGTTTTGGAGATGCCATTGCCCTGTGTATCAGGTCCCATAGGAGGTGTATAATTGTTTAAGATTCATCTACACTCTCGCAAAGCTTTAGTAGTAGCGTGTTTGTTTTGCTCCTAAAGATGGCGTCACCACAAACAGCTAGCATACGGAACCGGTGCTTCCCGTGACACTGTGAATAACAGTTTTAATTATCGCGTTCCGGGTAATTGTCTGAAGTTGTAACTCGGTAATGTGTTAGTGCAATGACCGTCTATGTGACCTGCGTGAGTATATCATAGTGGAACAATGGCCGGTTAGCTCAGTCGGTATAGCGACTGACTACGGGCTGCACGGTCCGGGATCGAAACCCGGTGGGGACGAGATTTTCCTCCCGTCCAGACCGGTCCTGGGGCCCACACAGCCTCCTGTACAATGGGTAACGGGCTGACCCCCCCACCCTCTTCTAGACAGCCGAGGTCCTAGAAAGAGTAGAGCCATACCTCTACTCCCTCTAAGGGCCTTCATGGCGTATAAAAAGGGTGGAAACCTACCTACGTTGGATGTCACAATTTGAAAGAGAAAGTCGTAACTGATATTCCTCAACACCACAGTAGAAGAACATATTCCATAGGCAGTATTTTTTCACAGCTCAACAGCCCTATTTGGCCTAGGCCTCCACATTGCTGAGGTTTCGAGATCACACTCAGACACACCACACTCGGTAGGACTCTTCTGGACGAGTGATCCGCCCATCCCAGTGATTTATACTTGACAAGACACGACACCCACAACATATAAACATCCATGCTCCCGGCTGGATTTGAAATCGCAGTCCCAGCAAACCAGAGGTCGCAGATCGACGCCTTAGACCGCGTGGCCGCTGGGATCGGCACATATGAAATAAAACACGTATTAAAGTCAACCAACTGTGAAACCGGTAATTCTCACAGCGCCTAATATTTACTTCAGTGTTTCGTATTTGCGACTCTGTGCTATTCCACTGCAGCAAGAGTTAAGTGGAGTTTGTCCGAATCGGATTGTGAGCATCCAGTAGCTGACAATACCTGGTTATGGGCCCGTAGGGCATTCTATTCACTACATAGTTTTCTGAGTAAAGTATATATAAATGTATTTTGAAAAAAAAACCCTAAAGCAGAGGTCCCAAACCCATGGCCCCCAGTTTATTTCATATGGTCCTCTAATAATTTTTCATTTAATTAAGATAATTTTCCCCACAGTCCTAAAGGCTACCTCTGAATAATAACTACAACACACCTATGTCAAAAGACAGAAATATCAATGCAATGTACTTTTAAAACCAATAAACGTAAAATATTTTGAATTTGTTAGAAGTATGATGTACTAGTAATGGTTGTTTAATTTTAATAAAAACATTTATAATCTATGTAGTCAAGCATGACGAGTGGTAAGCTTTAAATTTTAAAACATTGATCAGCAAACTATTTGAATTTGAGAAAAATGTTATGTTTCAAAACGGTGCCAGGTCCGTACTAAGAAAACAAGTAGGGATATGAATCGTTAATTGTTACAAATGTGAAATGTGACTTATTCCTCTCCAAATGAGGGTCAGAGGTTGGGGAGTAATTCGGACCTCAGAAAGAGGAAGGAAAATGAGTCTGGAAAGAATCTGAAGATAAAAACATTAGGTCATAATAGCCACTCTTCCATAGTAGTGATAGGTGAAGAAACAGGGAGATACATAATACAAAGTGGAGTTCAGAGGAGCTGGAAGAATTTAGTGGAGAGACCTGAACGTATATTGATTACATGGAAACGCACGTGTAAAGAAATAAGTTTTGAGGAAGTGAAATGGAATCATTTGTCTCAGGATAGAACGTAGTGACAGATGCGTCTCAACAACATAATGAACCTCTGAGTTTCATAATATTTTAGGGGAATTTTTGTGTAACTGACAAAATATTAATATCTCAAAAAATATATATATTCTCTTGAAATCAGCAGTTTGTAGTTTACAAGTAAATATCTGACGTCACTTGACAATCTGACGTCACTTGACAACACATCTTAGCAAGAAAAATCAATGTTTGGATTCGAACAGAGAGGATGAAGAAAAGGGAATTAATAAAACCCTAGAAAAACATAAAATCCTTAAATGAAATCCTACGAGGGAGCAGTGAATTCTATTCATGTCAGTTCTGCTCACATACACTAAGGCTCTTGAGTAGTGTAATGGTAGTTATTGTATTGACAAAAGGAAGAAGGTAGGATTCATCATAGTTTCTCATTTCCTAATATATTCCATTTTTAGTTACGAGCAATATATTTCCGAATACCAACAAACAGCCTTTTAATGTTACAGACAAAAGTGAAGAAACTAGAAACTAAATAACAAACTTGTTAATTTTATTACTTGATAAAGTTCTGGGTAACAAATGTTGCTATGTCTGCCGGTGAACTAGACAGACACATGTCAAAATTTTGAAAATTGAATTACTGAAACGTTTCCTTCGAAGTGTCTCAAACATTCATTACAACAAATTTGTTTCTGACACATCAGTGCGGAGGAAGGGAAGAACACAGGAAATGATATTTCACGTTGTGATCATGTCAGCTCCTCCAATTAGTCTTTTATAAATTCACAAATTCTGTCCGATATGTTCCATACTCTGTGCATTAATTACGTTTATACAACCAAGCAGTATAAAATCAAAGCGCATTTGTGGTCATTTCAATAACATTTATGCAATTCTAATTTGTTCTTATAAACACAATAAGATCTGCTTAATTACACACACCAACACATGAGCATATATATATATATATATATATTATTTAAGAAGAATAAAATTTATATTAAAATTTTTAAAACGCTCCTACATGTTTCGATCACACGATTAACCTCAGGGAGCATATAATTTACCTTGCTTAAGTTATAATTTAAAACATTTAGTAAACTAATTCGTTATGTTAAATTTGGTGCAGTGGCCGCATGTCGTGTTTTTGTGTGAGAGTCGTAAGCTGTTTAGAATGAGCCTCGTTATAGTTGTGCGTCATTATACTGAGAAGAATATTCAGAAATATACAGGAGCAAGTAATCAAGAGATATAGACATTTCCATAGTGAAGAGATTTCATAATTCTTATTGTTTGTTTGACTGTTTAAATTCAGGAATATGAAATCAGAAAACGCATAACATATACGACAGAGACAGAGAAGGGAAGTGTGTACAACGTGTAGTTAGTTCATCCGGAAGAACAGAGTCTACGCCTGAGAACTACAACCGTACTAGAGGGTAATATTAAAATTAATGTTACATAAATATAACTGTAAGGATTGGGCTTAGCTGGCTAAGGACTGGATCCAAAGGCAGCACCTGTGAACACGGTATTCTATCTTGAAAATATACAAGGAGAAAAATAGTAGGCTAGTTGTTTTAT
>Ga0136643_10019283_pt1 | contig 10305 bp, 7 predicted proteins | sample TergutLab28metaG_FD_96883 | JGI IMG/M metagenome (GOLD analysis project Ga0136643, IMG submission 96883) | Labiotermes labralis P1 segment gut microbial communities from Petit-Saut dam, French Guiana - Lab288 P1 (version 3) (version 3) | ecosystem: Host-associated > Arthropoda: Insects >... | reverse complement strand
CCCCCCCAAAGCCGAGGAAATACTAGTCTCTTTAAAATCTGAAAAGAATAACGGGCACTTTAATATGAAGACCAATACGTTAATGACTTCGTCAAAACCGCGACACTTGGCGTCCGGAACAGAATTTTGAAGAACACCGGGACACGGCTCTTTGAAACCCAGCAACGCAAAATAATTCTATTACAGGCCTGGACAGGCCCTGAGGGTTCCAGGAGGTTGAGGCTCCCCGATTTCAAGACAATCGGCACATGAAGGTGTAAGGTTGTCAGCCCTACGCACCGGCCAGACACCTGGTAATGTGCCGGGGCAAATGGGAAGAATGGGATGCCCGGTACTAAGGTAATCGCTTCCCAGCGTTTTGAAAAATTGCAGGGCCTTCGTCTTCAGAGTCACGACCCTGAAGATGAAGGCAAAGCGGTCCCACTAACCGTCAGGTACTTACCCAAGAACACAGTGTGACGTGCCACGACTTGTATCTTCAACAAACGTCGCTGTGGGAACCCTGATCTCATACAGTCCTTATATCCTATCGGAAAGCGACAATACCGTGTCAATATTTTCATCATATCTGAAATACCCCTCGGCAAGCGTAGGTTAACGGCTGTTGTCTTCCCATCGGTACATCACCTCCACCCATCCCCAATAATAACACTGTCTTGCACACAAGTTTTAAGAACCCCCATATATTTGCCAACGTCCCAACTTTCGCACCAGATAACAGTGTTGTCAAGACTTATCGATAGCCCGCCACATCGAACAAAGCATCAATTCTTCTACCAAACGCGTCACGCTGTAGAAACGATTACGCATGTGGGCTCATCCGGAAGGGCGTGATTCCTGCTAGAAGGACTGGATAAACTGAAACAAAGTTCCTTCAAAGTCTGTTTTTAAGAAATTCTTTTGAAATGATAAAGCTACCATGGCAAAGAGTTCACGGTGTTTCTGTCTTACGTAGTTGTTTTCTTTTAGAACAGGCTAGGTATATCTCTGCAACAGCCCCCCTGCGACCCTGTTACAAACTGAGAAATAACTCTTCTTTTAAGACGAGCCAAGGCTCAAGAATGACTGCGGGTGTATAAGGGTGGTTTGAGAGATGTCCTGGGGGAGGGGGTATACGTACAGATGAAGCAGGGGGATGCACTTCCCAGGCATGCGCGTGAAGTTCTGCCCCACCTCGTACCAAACCAATACTAAACAAACGGTACCATTAAGCCTACATCTTTTCTCCCGCACGATTGTTCACTGGTGGCTGTCACGTACTTCAGTGTTCTGAAATGGGTCCGATTTTCGAAGGTGGGGCCAAAACATACCCCACGTCCACGTGAACTTCAGTCCTCGACGCCGACGATCGTGTTTCTCTCAGACAACATTGCTGCCGGGTCTCTTTACGTACGCCGACGTCGATCTATTTCATCCCTGTTCACGAACAAGTTCCTACACACAACAGCTTCTTTATATTCTAGGCGGTTTTCTGGTTCGGAAATCATAAGTAACAGGCGATTCGATGCTCTTAACACGTGACGTCACTGTGTAAACAACATAAACATTTCTGTCGAAGAAAAGAGGTCTCTGTGAAGTCCGCAGTCTTGTTTACAGCTGGTTTCTACCCTCCAGTACGTAAATCTACCGACCTGCTGAAACCTTGCACTTTCCAGCTCAGTCTTTTTCTTCACGGTTTTTCTGTCTTGTATCGGTTATTTCCATCGAGAATCAAATTATTTTCGACTACACACAAGTTCCATCAGACCGCAAAATGTCATTCTTTTTCTCAAAGAGACGTAATTTCAAGTGTGCGCAATGTCATTTGCAACAATAATCTCGCCTTCCTTAGCCCGGCGTCTCTCCCTCCACCCTGCCGGCAGATGGCCACGCGCTTGCCGCCAACCGCCAACATCACAGTCTCCCACTCTTTATCTTCACGCATTTATTTAGTCACATTATTAGCGACTGCACAAAAACGTCCACTCCAAACGTTAGTAACCACAACAATGTATGAAGCATCATTTATAATTGCCTGCTTGTCGTGACAACGGAACGAAAAGCCTTTATCCTTTATTCCCTACAGACGAACCAGTGACGCAGCAAAACTAACATCGTGTGTCTGTCAATACGCATAATCCTCAGCACTGCATAACGTGTTTTGTAAAGACTCTGGTGTACTTGATTTGAAATGGTCACGCTCGGAACACTAGGCCTCCTATCCTTCCTGGAAAGAGAACAAAACTGCCCAAACAGACGACGGAATCCAAAGTGTATGACTACTGTGTAAATAAAGGATCGAGTTGACAACTCGGCGCCATATTCTTCCTTCGGTTGGAAACTAGAATCTTGCAATGTCACCCACACTGATGAGAAATGCTTCTACATTTCCCTCTATACCGTTGTCCTAGCAATAATCTACGCAACCATAAAAAAACATCAAAGTACTACAACGCCGATATTACAAAACCAAAAATGTAATTTTCATTAAAACAGCTGCAATACGCTTCCACCTAAATCAGTCATCTTCAGGGGGGTTACTTATTAACACACATAGCCATTCTTTTTCGTGACAATGTACAACGTACGTGCTGCGTATTTTCAAAGTCACATGACCCACGGGTGTAGTATCTCGAATAACCAAAACAACACGTTTTGCAGATTCCTAAATGAGAATATAAACATTAGGTGGCTAAGTGAGCTGTAGAAGCATCTCTCTGAAGACAGCAGATTCAGGTCGACAAATCATGCCGTTTCAATCACCATGATCATCAAAGTAACATGAAGTTGGGTCACTTGTAGACCTGTTCCGGGCTCACACTTCCAGAAGTCTCTTCAGTGGTATCCCCTAGTTCCTTCTGCCTTTTGGTCTGTAGGCTTTTATTATCCTCGCTAATCTGTTTATATTTCGCAACTGGCTTATTATGTATTCCTGTATTTTGTCCAAAACTTATATTACATTTAGTTCTTTTGTAATCTCTGTCATTGTTTTATACTCTGTCCAAGTGTATACTGCTGTTTTTCTCATATATTTCACCTCAGCTGCCGTTATTCTTCTTGCGTCTCTTGCTTTGGTGGTACAATTTTCACTGCCGTGTATTAAAGTTGGTATGGCCAATTTATTGTATAATTTTATTCCTTATTCGAAGTTTTCTGTCGTCTAAACATATTGTTTATAATACCTTTTATTTCAAATTATTTATTCAAAGTGTCATCAACGTCCACTTCTCTTTCATAAAATATCAAATTTCCTAAGTAGTTGAAGGAATTTACTTGTTCTGTGACTTTGGTACCTATTAAAAGTTTACTTCTAACAGACTCTCGTTCTTTAAATGACAACAGTTTTGTTATCTTTACAGACAGTTAAACCGCGTTCTGTTATTATTTGCTTTACTTTACACACAGCTGCCTGCAAGCTATCTTCTGTGTTGGATACTCGGTCGTTAGCGAATAACAGCTTTAACAATTGCTGAGTTTTTGAGAGTGGGATGTCTTCTTGTACAATGATGATGATAATGTAATAAATTCAGGGTTTTATGAATGCACTAATGACGATAAATATTTAAAACGCCCAATAAAAGCATTCCCGACTGCATACAAACCGTATCTGAACCTGTGCTCGTAGATGGGGCCTACCAGGTTAAGTAGCCTCCTATAACACAAGGTGGTAAGAATGTGTGCACTTCTTCCCCGAAACACATACACACACACACAACACGCAGGGCAGGCCTGGGCATCGTAACGTGCAATTTTGGTTGACTACTGCTACGAATTATTTCAAGACTATCGCAGAAATCAGCCGCCAGTCTGTAAGAAGTCGTCACTTGAACCTCCTCCTAACCCCTTTTAAGACCACCCATTTCCCTCGACGGCGGTTAAGACTTGGTAGCCTACTTTCTATGCCACTTTAACAACGATTCCTCAACTGCACGAATTTACTGCCGTTGACTATAAAGTAAAACGAGGCAGTATTCGCAAATAAGTTGGTTGTGCGGTCGCATGCCATGCTTCGTCGCACCGGGTTCATAAACTCCTCCGAGGTTCCATTTAAAAATCTGAGATACATAAACAGTGTCATATAAGGCGGTAAACACAATTCAACGTATTCTGTCACTTCCTGCACACAACTTAAGCAAACTATACCGGAGGCGTACACATCCCGGGTGTGGGCGCCAGGTCGCCAGGGGGACTAAATTTTGTACCGCAGCTTGCAGTATTTGCTGCTAGTCGGTGTGGAAATTGGTTCACGTCATCCTTCTGGGGTGGCTCCTTGATTTTGGGAAAAATCTGTGCACCCCTGCACTATACACAAGCGTTAAGCTGCCATAAATGTAACATCTGACGCTCTGGGAGCTGAATAATTTCGCTGGCAATGTCTCATTGTGTTTTCTGTTGACGTTATTACTACGTACTTATCAGCAGGTAAACAATAAACTCACTCCCGTAACTCAGATCGAACTTTACACATTTTCACACACTAAGATAATATTTGCGAGAACTCACCGCCGCTCAGTGTTTGCGTGACGTAAGGCTTGCACGGAGTGTTTGTGTTTGGGTGACCTCGACCTTACCTCCAGCTCAATGCGCCTAAAACGCCGTCCGTTAACAGCAAAGTGTGGACCCCTACTTTACACGAGCAGAAATACAACTCACCAGATACACAACTAACCTCACAGTTTGCACAAACACTAACTTACCGGCTTGTAAGTCACTAAATGGAGGAAACATTCGTCCTCTTGTTGCACTCAGATTTCACTTTCAACACTTTTTACGTAGCTAAACTGTTCTGCGGTTCACAATCAGTAAACAGACACAGACAGACACGAACGAATTCACAGGTGGGCACCAGTGGTTAATATCCTATCACTGCCACACGACGTCACTACATGTCATGTCACAACCTGTTCATTAAATTTGCAATCACTGTTTCAAGTACAAATCGTACAGAAACTACAAAATATCACTGTTCATACTCAATTCACATGAAATTCACTCTTATTTAATGTTTCAACTTCCGCCTCTTTCCATTTTAACTGTTCTCTAGAATGAAATGCGACTGACACAGGGAGTGTCTTCACAGAAGCCCGTTTTACGAATACATTTGACCACACACAAAACAACGCTAACCCGGTTCGGCTCTCACTGAATGCTCTCCGCTCCGGCTTCGGGCTGCCGCGACAGCACGGCAGGCGGCGTGCGCGGCGCAATGCAACGCTAAGGCTCACTTGCTGCGAGAGTCACCATAGTCCGTTCGCCCATAGCGACTAGGGGAAGGGGTCCACCCCTGCAGCTTTGCGATGCTGGTCAGGGTTCGTCGCTCCGGCAGGCGAATGAAGAAGAATGGTGGGGAGCCGCTCGTGTTGTCTCTGCCACAGGCATACTTGGGCTCTATAGAGTGCTGCCGTCTAGCGGGCGACACGCGTTAACGCACATGCATCAAGGGTACAGGTGGTTCCATCGCATGTAACCGCATTTTTGCAGCAGCGGGAACTCTTGTTTTCATGAAAGAAGTGACTTCCAAAATAACGTCATATAGTGCTGGAAGATCGCGCACGTCATGTTGGACCAGAAAAGAGTATGGAATAACACTTGTTCTGAGTGAAAGAAAAGGAAACAAATCAAGGTAAAGTCAGAGACGATTCTGTCAAGAAAGATGATAAACAAAGACGAATAACACATTGCGCGGTTTTAGCTTCTCACAGTGGTGTTGCTCCTGGAATGTTACCTCCGTTTCGATTGCGCTACTTTTCTTTTAAACATCGGTAGCGGTTCATCCCCTGACACAGTGCCTCGACTTTAAGGATCAACGGTGCAGTGAAGCTTGAAGTGAAGATGGGCACCGAATGGGAGAAACAGGGTATAGGAAGTGGCGTGGGGACGTTGGCGTGAGGAAGATGATGAAGAGGACGGTGTAGATACATAAATAAAGATGACACAGGCAGTCAGATATAAATATGTTAACAAGAGGTGACCCATGCAGTGTCCCTTTCAGGTGAACTAGGAATGAAAAACCTCCGTCAGCAGTAACGGTGCTTTTATTCTTAGATTAGATCAGTCCGCCACACTATTGAACAATGTTTGAAGTGAAATTTAACTTAGCCAGAGGTTATTCTTTGCAAAATCTGTAGACGTCTTGCTTTCTGAAAATAATTTTAACCCCCTTAATTTATAATATCGCCCTGCTGAGTGTGTGTTTCGAATTTTAACTTTTGAACCAATTTACCGATTCGCACGAAACTCGGTATAAACTGCTGCCATTTTAGGTCACCCCAATACCGTATTTAATGACAACATGGCGGACGCATGAAAGTGTGAGGTGGAAGTAACACTAGCGTCACGTACTGTGGCGTCCTGAAATTATATTTGTTAACGTACCTTGTAAACATGTTCATGTTTTTCAGATAATATTCTTGTAGACGCTGAAGTATCAACATAGCAGCCGACCAAAAACTGATTTTCGGTTCGACCACTATAATAAGCCACTGGAGTTAGAATAGCAGCATACATAACCAACCGGAAACCCCTCCCCCCCTCCACCTGCCACTCAATCGGCGCCCTCCTCTTATTATTAGCGAAGTTACGCTCACATATCTCAGGAGGGATCCAGAACACTGCCTTCTGTCAGAAAAATGGAATCTAGTCCGAAAGAACCCACAACAAATTTTAGTATTCTGTACGTCTGGGGGCCACCACGAACCCACCGGCCCCACTCCGCGCCGCGGGCCTGCGGGGCCATTATTTAAGCCGCTGAGTTTGACGTAGTAAATGCGGTACAGAACTCGATCATAAAGATACCTACATACTATATATGAAATACTGTCTGTGAGCAAACAACTGCAAATATGGCAACAATACGAAACTTTGAGGTTAAGCCCGACAGATTTCGCACAGTCTGCACACAATCTGTACTGAAGTGATACATTTTTCACAAAAGTGAACTAAACCAAACTTCATTGCAGTTCTGTAGAACCGAGTTCGATAACGGTAAACACAAGTTTTTACACCGTACAGATTATAGAAATGAAGACTCGAATGGCCACCAACGGTCATTGTAACATCAAAAACACGCATGGGAAAATTCGCTTTTAATGTAAAATCGGGCTATGAAATATAAAATTATAGTCAAATTTAGTGGCGATCCCGGTGGCTGCGCAGTCTAAGGCGTGGCTCTACGGCCGCTCGCTTGCTGGTACTGGGGGGTTCGAATCCCGCCGGGGAGCAATGTGAGTGTTTTGTGTTGTCTGATACAGATCTCTGCGAGGGGCCGGTCACTCTTCCAGAGGAGTCCTACTGAGTGTGGTGTGTCTGAATGCTACCTCGATACCTCAACGATGAGGAGGTCTAGGCTGAAATCGGCTGATGACTAGCACATTTGAAATAAGAAGAATAAAGTTAAGAAACTTGAGATGTCTGAAATGAAATTGAAAAAGAAACAAGATAAGACTGAATCATGAAACGTGTGGCTGCAAGTAGCGTTACGTTCCAGTTACACTTACGAAATGGTCTTTATCACATTTTTGAAGTCCAACATAAATTAAATATATTCTCAGGGTCAGTCCCCCGCCCCCGGGGGCGCACCTGCTACAAACCATTGCAGTGGGGCTGATAATAACGCAACAGTAACTTGGCATCATGCTGCTCAATCAGTACAGCGACCAGCGTTTGATTCCTGGTTGCTCTAGATCTGTGTTCACACTGGCTTCAGGGTACACACAATCTGCTCGCCAATTGGTAGTGAAGGATCCTTTCCAGGGGCACGAAAATCACTCACCTCCATCTACTGCATGGATAAGAATACCCCTGCTCCCACAGCCGTAACTTGGCTAATGGGGGGTGTGGGACAAAATCGACCATGTGTATTAGAAAGGAGTCATTTAGAGAGAGGAGGAAGATTGGTTTAAACCAGTCATTAATATACTCTAACCTCTTTCCCCCCACTATCGCCCCAATTTTTCGATTTGCCCCTTTCCAACTCAGTAACCAAATAAAAAAAAAAAGTCGTAAGTAGAAAAAATATTGGAGGAGCATTTGCCCCCACCCCCCGAGTTACGCCTAAGCCTACTGCACCCTGTATGTCTTCATTACTTGTACACAAACAACGTCAATCCACTTCTAAAAATTCAGTTTTTAAACTTGACAAATAACAGCATGTTTAGATATAAATTAGAGCACATAAACAAGTTTACGCTACAAGGAGAAATATGTGAAAGTGTAGACTAAACTGCATCCCTCACAATGATATCGATATCAAAATCACAGCTTTTGTAATACCTGTGCCCCACGGTCTAATTGTGCAATTCGTACTGGTGCGAAATATACCGGCATGACGTTCGTGTAGATTCTGATTTATAGCTTTTAGGTACGTAACTGAAGAAAATACAGACACAAAGATTTATTATTTTACAGCACTAGAACTTCTAAATGGACCCCAGTCCAGTGCTTCCTAAGACACGTTACTTTTATTAGGCCTATGGGCCTAGCGATGATGATAGCTGTATTAGAACACTTTATTATCCAACAGATGCACAAATATACAATTCGTAGATACAATTAGAATTATTATAAAATATTTAAAAATATTTAAAATTGCTCCAACCTGTTTCGGATCACAAGGGATCCATCATCAGGGAGCTTTATATAGTGCTTGGCTAAAATTACAGTAATGGTTCTATCTCATCCATATCAACGGACGATATAGAACCATTACTGTAATTTTAGCCAAGCAATGTATAGAGTTTCCTGATGATGGATCCCTTGTGATCCGAAACATGTTGGAGCAATTTTAAATATTTTACAAATATTTTATAATAATTCTAATTGTATCTACGAATTATATATTTGTGCATCTGTTGGATAATAAATTGTTTTAATCGTCACTGATGCACGGTAGAAACATGAAGATAGCCATATTAAGTTACAGCAACCTAAACCCTACACACGTAACTACAGAAACTAGTGACAGGTCTGAGTCAGCTCATAGAGAAGTATGAAAAGTTTACTGATCCAACATTTCATGTACAATTCGTATTGCAATCAACAATTGAATGTTTAAATTTTACTACACATATACAGGTACTTTTTTTTTTACTTTGTTACTATGATGAGAGGGCCCGGATAGCTCGGTCGGTATTGCGACTCGCTACTGGCTGGACGGTCCGGGTATCGCATCCCGGTGTGGCGAGATTTTCCGCATCCGTCCAGAGTGGCCCTGGGGCCCACCCATCCTCCCATACAATGGGTACCGGCTCTCCTTCTAGGGGGCTACAGCAGCAGGTGCGTGGCTTTGACCAGCCACACCATCTAGCGGCGATGTTAAAGAAAGAGTAGAGCTATACCTCTACTCCCCACTGAGCCTTCGTGGCCTGTTATAGGGTGAAATTTACTTTTACCGTCACCTTTACTGTAGTGACGTTTCCTATCCCCATGGTTCACCGACTACAGTGTATGATGGCAGGATGATAGTGAATTACGATGGATGTGAAAGAATCAGCAAGCAAGCGGTTGTGGTTCAGAGCAAGTCCTTGCCTAATAGAGCTGATAAAAACAATCAAAAGCTGGACCTCGAGAATATGAATTATATTCATTCAATCTTCCAGCCAGTTTTCGGTACATTTTTTTCTTCCCCCATAACCCCCCCCCCCCCAACAAAAGAAAGAAACGCACAAACTTTTCCGACTTCACAGTAATAAATAAACGTTCCTCCATTAGCCTAGCCTCAACATTTATCTCGTGGGATAAAATTCCATGAAATCCACGCCAAGGCAAACGTTGCAATAAACAGCCATTAAATATCTATCGAGGATTCAACTTTGGGTGCTTCTTTCCATGGTCACGAAACGATAGACTATGCAGCCTATCATTTCTGACAGCTCGTGTAGCTACAGACCTATTAATAGCCCACAGAAATGTGATGTCATAGAATTACAGAGGAATAAACTGAACTCCTGTTATATTTAACAAGAGATCTGATAATATGAAATTCTGTTTAAGAACGTTAAATCGGATTCAGTTGTCCTGAAATACTGTCTTTCTGTATTGTTAAGAAACTCGGAACGGTGATAAAGTCTGCACACAAGAGGCGCTAATTTCTCTTTAGGTCAGATCCAGTATTTTTAAGAGTGTTTTCGACGAGAAATGGAGGCATATGAACAGTGAAACCTGCCCGCCCTCGGATCGAAATTCTAACAGCCCTCTTTCGGAATTTAGATAAAGGTAAGGTACAGTGCACCCTTGTACAGGCACTGAGGCTCTGTACAGGCCGTACGGCCCATAGAGGGAGTAGAGGTATAACTCTACTCTTTCTTGACCACGGCACTAGAAGGGGTG
>Ga0136643_10019282_pt1 | contig 10305 bp, 6 predicted proteins | sample TergutLab28metaG_FD_96883 | JGI IMG/M metagenome (GOLD analysis project Ga0136643, IMG submission 96883) | Labiotermes labralis P1 segment gut microbial communities from Petit-Saut dam, French Guiana - Lab288 P1 (version 3) (version 3) | ecosystem: Host-associated > Arthropoda: Insects >... | reverse complement strand
TCTCCAGCGTGGAATTCAGTAAATAAAGACTTAAAGGGCAAAAAATCATCTTCACCTTTATTACTATCTATGTTATCATTAATAGCTATAAAGCGTACATTATATCTAGGAAAAATAATTTCCAAAAACATACCCATTTTAATATACTCACGTCCAAGACGTGATAGGTCTTTTACAATAATAGTAGAAATATCTCCACTTTCCACAAGTTCTATCATTCGGTTAAAAGCAGGACGATTATCAAAATCTATGCCACTATAACCATCATCACAAAACTCTTGAATATTAGAAAGTCCATTGTTTTGTGCATATTTTAATAGCATTTCTTTTTGATTTATGATGCTATCACTATCGCCTTGATTGCCGTCATCGTTTGATAAACGAAAATATAAGGCGGTTATTTTATTATTATTTTTAATCAACATATTATTTTCCATTTCTGTTTTTGCTGTAATTTTGTAATTCTTTTTCCATGAATTTTAAAAGTTTATTATCAAGATTTTCACCTTTATCTTTGAAGAAACAATTTACTTCGTATTCTGTATTTTTAATTATAAATGTATTTTCCATTAAGTACCTCCATCTATATTTTATTATGTACAACCTAAACCAAACATGAGGCAGCCGACCTCAATTCCTTCGCCTATGACCTTTCCGTCAGTGAGCCGAGTATTTTAAGCCTTATTTTAGAAAAAACTTGCTTCAAAAAAATCTTGTTTCAGGCTTCAGGGTAAATCAGTATACCACCGATCATGGGTTTCAACATTTCTGTAGCCCATTTTAAATTTCGCATCATGGCGCTCACTTTTTCTAATCTTTCATATAGCAAGCGTCATTCAAAATCTACTTCACGTTCATTTTTAATTCAGTTTGAAGCTATTGAACTAAAAATTTGTCGTAGTGGTTTTTAATTGACGTTTACTATAAATAACTAGGAGACAGATTTTACCTGTTTCTAGGTCTTGGCACGGAGACGAAATCCCTGTATTTTGTTTAGTAGGTTTATTCAATTGTCAAAGTTCAGGCTAAAAAGCCTTTAAAGTCAAGTTTTCACTAAGAAATGTCGGATAATTAGTATTATAAGCGACAAAATTAAAAAATTATGATATAATTTAAAAAATAAACATACACAAGGAGAATAGAAAGAATGCCACAATCACAAAAAGAAATACTACTCAATTTTAAGCAACATTTAGAAAAAGACGATAAATCTAAAAATACCATAAGAGGCTATGTATCTGATGTAAAAATATTTTTATTTGAAATGTTAGATACAAAAGATTTATCTTACTTAGATAAAAGTATTATTAAGATCTATACAGATAAGTTTTTTTCAGAAGATTCACCATAAAAAAGTGCTAGTAAACAAAAGAAAAAACACTCCTGGAATGCTTTCTGTAAATATATTGAAAAGTCAGAGTGGAAAATCCGAAAAAGGATAAGTAAAAGTTATGTTTTTCAGAGCAACCCTCTTAAAGAAGAGGATTTTGAAAATATGATATTTTGCATAAAACAGAGACTTAGAAAATCAAGCTTAATAAAAACAATAATGCTTTTAAGGCAGAAAGTATTTCTCATTTGTGGGCGTAATTTAGGCCTCCGAGCTAGTGAATTTAGACATTTATCTTTTGAAGACATAATGAAAAAAGAAATAGTTACTATAAAAAATAGTAAAGCTGGCAACCATAGAACTATACCAATCACCGAAAGTGTTAAAAAAGTTGTTACAGAGCTACATAGTTTTCTAACTAAAAACAACATATTTTTTAGTGATTTTATTTTTCAAAAAGGAAATGGTAAGTTTATTTCAACACGAACTCTTCAAAGATGGATTAAACAACTTGCAAATAATGCGAATATTCCAGCAGAAGTAGTTTATACTCACGCATTAAGACACGCTTTTGCAACGAATTTCATTGAGCAGAATGGTGAACAATTAATTCATCTAGGCAATGTCATGGGGCATAGATCAGTAGAAACTACTAGAAGGTATACAAAGCCATCACATTCTCATATGAAAGCTATGATGGAAAAATCCAGTTTTAAAAATGCAGCTTAATATAGCAAGCATTAATGAAAAACCGCTACCGCAAATTTTTAATTCAGTAGCTTTTTAAACTGAATTAAAAATGAAGGCGGAGGAGATTTTCATTAACGCTTGCTATAGAATAATAAATAAACTTTCATAATAATTGCAGGCGTTTTTCAATTAAACGTCTTTTTGTTATTCAAACATAGATAATATGATTTATAATTTTGTAAAAATTTGCTCATTAAAAATATTGACTTTACTATAAAGGTATGGTAAACTAGCTTTAGTTGGAAAAATTAGTTATAGTCATAATTATAAAAATGTCTTATAATACTAATTATCCGACACTTAATTATAACATAATTTGCAAGCTCTGTCAAAACATCCTTTTAGTAAAACCCAGACCTAAATAAGGTCTGGGTTTTACTGTTAAAGTGTATTTGGCAATTCTAAAACTTCACCAACATAAAGCAAGTTCACATTCTTGATTCCAGGATTTAACTTCAGCAATTCATCAACAGTTGTACTGTGTTGTCTCGCAATTTGTGACAATGTTTCACCAACTTTTACAACATGTATATTGTTAACTTTATGAATTTTTCCACCTTTATTTAAATGACATCTAATCATTGATAAATATTTCTTTACAAATGTTGGAACGGGAGCTCCAAGCTTAGCTAAATTTTCTAAAATTGAAATCAAATAGCTAACAATATAAAAACCAACAAAAACATTTGCGTACACTTGAAGATTTAATAATCTCATATACGGATATACAAGTAAAATAAGTGTAATCACACACATATGCTTAATCACACCATTTAAACCTCGTGTTGAACTCAGCTCACGGCATTTTAGCCCTACTGACATCCCAGTCAAAATATCAACTAAAGACGTTAATACTACAAGCTGAATCATTATATTCGATACCAATGAGCTAAACTGATATAATAATAATCCATTATCTATTTGCATCTATATAGCACCGTGTTCTTGAATCCATCCTTGTGGCCGATCCAATAATTTTTCAACTTTAATAACCGTATTTTGCAGTCTTGTTAAAACATTAGGCCTTGTTGTTGTAGTGTTGCTATTATCTGCCCAACTTAAAACAACTATCTTATACAACGTGTTGTCTCTGTGGAAGAAGACGTGTGCTTCTGTAAATCCTGCAAATCCTGCATCCTCTCCTGTAGTCTCATCAATTCTTACATTACCCCAACCAGCCATAATTGTTGTTTGGAATCCTGAAGTTCCTGCAGATCCCACTCTTTTCTGTAGCCAGCTTGTGATACGGTAGTCAGCAATATCATCGTGGGCATGGAAGTTTCCATTAGTAGCTAGTGTAAGGCGTTTATTTTCATCAATTGTGATATCAACTGCTCCTTGGTGAATGTTATAAGGACCATAAACTACAACAGGATGGCGACCGTGTGCCATGTGGTTCTCAATATGAGCTTGTAGATCAACCTCCGCCGCAGCACCTAAGTTTTCTCTTGATCCTTCTGGATTATCGGCACCTGTGCCACCGTGAGTTACTGGCATTATACCGTCTAGATCAGTCGGTAGTTGAATTTTTCCAAAGACTGGGTCTGTTCCTGCTTCATTTACACGTAGGAGAGTATTGTCTTCAGTTGAAGTGAATAACTTATCCCCTGTTACTGCCCTATTAGCTAACTTTGGTGTTGTGATATTTTGATCTAAAATCGTACGTGTCACAACTGCATTATTTGCAAGTTTCGGCTCCGTAACATTACGGTCTAAAATCGCACGTGTCGCTACTGCATCATCTGACAACTTAGGCTCTGTAACATTACGATCCAAAATTGTACGTGTAATCACCGCATTATCGGCAAGTTTCGGCTCCGTAATATTACGGTCTAAAATTGTACGTGTCACTATTGCATCATCTGATAACTTAGGCTCTGTAACATTACGATCCAAAATTGTACGCGTTACAATTGCATTATCGGCAAGTTTCGGCTCTGTAACATTAAGGTCTAAAATTGTACGTGTTACAACTGCATTATCAGCAAGTTTCGGCTCCGTAACATTACGATCCAAAATTGTACGTGTAATTACAGCATTATTTGCAATCATCTCATCATTTACTTGAACATATGCTGGATCTTCAAATGCTTCCTCAACTGCGAGGACACGGTTTGATATTTCAGAGGTCGGCATACGTGCTTGGATAAATCGACCAGTTACAACGTGAGAAGTATCATGATATATATGAACAGGGTGTACGTGATCTGCGTTAGCATATTGGCCATTATCTGTTCCTATATTGCCATCTTCTCGATCCATTATTGGTCTAATATTAGTTGTTCTTTTAGAATCAATCATTCGCCAGTTTGTTCCATCGAATACGAAGTTAACTGTCGTCCCTGCTGGCCAATTAGATAAGTTTATAATAGGTCTTGCGGGAGGTGATGCGCCAATTTGTAGCGTTGGATTTGCGGCGATGTTGGCATGTTGAAAATGTACCGCTATTTTTATTCCACGATCAGGACGATCAAATTCTGGAGTTATGTTAAGTACTTGTTTTTCTGCAATGTTGGCTCCTGTTGTTGAGCTACCAAAATGGCTAATATGGGCATTAAAAAGTGCATCTAGTACATTTGCAATGTACACTCTAGCATTTCGTCCTAGTAATGGGCTTTCATTTCTTAATCTGTCTATAGTAGATTGAATGTTTATTGACATTATTTTGTCTCCTTTCGAGGTCAATATTTTATGGGAGAGGGATACCGAGAGCGGTATCTCCTATAGTAATTTCTACATAGAATTGTAACAGCCGAGTCTTAAATTATTACATATGTGAAAATTTTTATTTCTTATTCGAAAATTTATTTTGAAATAAAAAATTCACAATTCAAGATGATTTTCAGACGATGGCTGGTACAGTTTTGAAGTGAAATTACTACATAATAAACAAAATTTTCAATTTTTGTTTGATGTGCTCATTGTAACAGGCTTATCTCCAAATGTGAGTCCACTTTTTAGTGGATTAACAATGTCGATTTTCTTTTCGATTAGTGGATACCCATCTTCGTGGCCTTCATTCGGCATAAGTATATTATTCACACGATAGCTATCTCCTACTCTGAAGCTTGTGTAGAGGTCAGGGTCAATATGTGAGAGATCAAGTGCACTAATAGAGAGGGAGTTGGTAATGGCTTTGTGGTTTGCAATCCATCTATCGGCTGCGGTTCGCAGGTCTTTTGGGTCATTAATGTCATCAAATATAACGATACCTTCAACAATTGAGTCCAGATCATTTTCCTTAATTGGAAGCCAATTTGGTTCTCTTGCATTAATATCATTGATTGAAACTCTAGGTTTTGGAAAATCACCCCTTGGTTCATCTGGGTCAACCGCAAAAGTTGCAAGGCGAATTAACCATCTTAATTGAGGTTCCTTTTCACGAATTGGATCTTTCCAATATTCTGGGCTATCAATAGCACCTGAATTGCTTAGAGAATCTACCGCTTCCTCATAAGCACCTTCATCGTCGACATCCGGTATTCCTTCTGGTGTAAGCTCACGTATAAATGTAGCTATATTTTCTGGATAATAATTAAGTCCAGATAAGTTTGTTATAAGCTCTCTAAGCCAAGGAGAAATACTATAGTCTTCCCCATCTTTAGGATCTGCCAATTGCTCTGCCCACCACTCCGCCTCTACCTCTGTGATAAGTCCAGCGGTTTTAAGACGCATAAGTGCAACGCTTCTTTGTATTCTTAACGGACCATTAGGATCGACTAATTGCCTTATTAATCGAAGTAATAATCTAAGTTGACGTCGTTGGCTATCAGAAGCCCCCGCTCCTACTCGCTTCCAATATTCTGTGCTATGAACAACACCTGTATTACCTAGCCATTCGACATCACGGTTAAAGCCAGTAATGTTGTCAACATGACCAAGGCGAGTAACAGGTTCCATGTACATATTTTGTATAAGTCTTGGAATATTTCGTTCTCTTAGTCTGAGCTTGGACATTAGCGCCATTAAATGTGGAATCCAATCAGAAAGTGTTGGTTCAATCTCAATAAGTGTCCCTATATTTTCGAAGTTAAATGGCATAAAAAGTTCTAATTGTTTTATGTTTGAACCTATTTTTGTATCGGTATCAGTATCAGTATCGGTATCAGTATCAGTATCGGTATCAGTATCGGTATCAGTATCGGTATCAGTATCAGTATCAGTATCGGTATCGGTATCAGTACCATCTTCTGGTGGTTCAGGTCTTGGAGGTACTGGAGGTCTTGGTCGTGAGGAGTCTGTCCAAAAACCAGAATCTTCCTCACCAATAAAGCCAGCATCTCTATCAAGCCAATCGATTGCATCATCTGCTGAGCCTGATTGACCTCTTCGTGGGAACGTAGTAGATAATCCCAATGCTGCTAAACGTATAAGCCATCTAAGTGGCTCCATGGTTGCATTTTTTTCTTCTTTCCAATATTCAGAACTTCCAATCAGTCCTGAATTACACAAAACATCTATTGCTTGGTTATAAGCATAGCGACTATTGACATCAGATATCTCATATGGATTTGTTGGGTATAACTGCGCCACTCTATCTTGGATATAACTTCTACAATCATCGCAGCCTCCACTATTACATCCCTGTGGACAAATACAGTGATTTTTAAAATTTAATTTGGATAAACTGAGCAAGAATTGTCCTACCCATGGTGAAATTGCTTGTTGAATTGATGGCAAAGTAGTGCCATCCCGCCAATGCCTCACTTCGTTTTGCCAATAGTTATAAACGGATTCATTAGGAATAAAACCAATATCTCTAAGGCGATCAATTGCAAGCTCATAACGTTCCAGTTCACTTCCGAGAGGGATAAGACGTGTTATTTCACTACTTGGATGATACTCTGACTTCATATTTTCAAGATTTACTGCAAGTTCGATTGGCATATCGCATAGCTCACCACTCGTTTTTGCGTAGTTTAAAATGCGTCTCTCGTCCCCTTCTTCTTCTTCATATTCTAGCCAAATATAACCGCCGTGTGGTGTTAATATTTCATCTTTTATATTTTGAAAAGTGCTGCAATAATTAATATGGTATACTTCATCGGTTGGTCCACAAATACACTCTCGATTAAAACTTGCTTCAATCGGCATGCGAGTGCCACGATCGATACATATATAATCGATTAATTTACTTTTATCCTTTTCTTCTTTTACACGCCAGTTGTGAGCACTTAGCAAACGCCTGAGATATTCATCTAGTGTAATATTAGAAATTTCAGCTGCTTCCTGCATACTATCAAGTAAATAGGCAAGTTCGCATTCAACGACGAATGCTTTAATCATTTGCCCACTACCCCCCATTTTATATGAATAATCCACAACACGACCTCTGAAGATAATATTGTTCTTTTGATCACGAATTCTAACTAGTGATTTATAAGGTCTTATGTCTGCTTCATATAATGGATGTGCACGGAGTATTTCAAATCGGAAATCATTTACTGTGTTTAGTACTTGTGTTATTTGGCCCTTGTGCAAAACAGCTGTGCGTGAATATGGATCATGGAGTATTTCTGCTGGGAGAGTTGGATCAACGTTTATTTCTACAAAGTACATTAAATCCTCTCCTTTCGCCAGTCAAACCATACTGTTATAGTATCATCTGTATCTTGTGACAGTACTATTTCATTAATTCCTGGTTTTAACCTTAAATTTGGATAGGTGAATGTCCCTTCGAGCAAGTTATGACTAATACCATCACTTTCTAACACCGCACCAGCTACATCCGCTCTAACGAGTGGGTTGATGGTACGCTGACTTGTATTATAAAGGAGAATGTTTCTTTTTTCATTTGTAACTATAAATCTCAAATCATTTTGAAAAGCGTCAAGATCAAAGTTAAATGGGTCAAAGAGATCTGCACTTTCCATGCGATTGTCAATTTTGAATGGATACAAATCAAAAGTAATTTCAACTTTTATACGATTACGGGTATATTCGTCTGTAACAGTTACGTCCTTGCACTTACCTATATAGTGAAAATCAGGTTCATAGGTATCATCTAGTCGGGTATCGAATTGCCCCATAAGTAGATTTTCAATTGTCGTTTGAAAATGTTGTGCTGTATTTTTTTCAACACCAAAACGATAAAACGTATATCTTATTTCTCGGTTTTCATAAACACGATTTCCAATTAAGTTTGACATATCTACAACACCTTGCATATAAGGGATGCTCGTAACAACTTCCTTTTCATTTGGTGTTATAGCTGTTCTCTCGTATAAATTTAAACTAAATCTCCTTGACACAAAGTATCCAAATGAGATATAATGTAATGGAGACTTTTCAATATTTAGTCCATGTGTTAAATCTATCATAGTTATTTACCTACCTTCCCCATCTTGAGTTATAAGAAATTGCTTGGCCTGCGGCGTTGTCATAGCCTGCATATGTTGCACCTACTAGCTCGCCCGAATCCATGACGATATAGCGACCAGCTTCAACGACATCAATGAGGCGTTCCATAAGGTTGTTTTGATAATCTGCATCTGGTGGACTGATTGCTAGACTTAATTCATGGGCAATATGATTTTCTGATAACATATTACTTAATTTTTCTTGCATGGACATTGCTTGGTCAACACCGTTTTTAATAAGTGCGGAGGCACTATCAGCAAATTCTTTTTTAGCTTTATATAGCTTTGCGGACACTTGCCCTAGCTTTTGTTGCATTTTAGCGGCTTTTGCAAATTCATCTTGAATTGTATCTGCCGTGCCTTTTGCAACATCTTCAACATCCTTTTGTCCATCTTCCATACCTTTGGCAAAACCGTCCATTGTATAGCCACCGAGGTTTTCCATTACACGGGAAGGAGAATTTATTTTTAAGGCAGAAGAGATAGTTTTAGAGACACTATCAGCAATGCTTTGAGCCTTCGCTATGATACTTGGTTTTTTGGCAGCTAGTCCATTTTCAAGACCTTGCATAGCGTTTTTGCCGATTTCCTTCATCTTAGCTTCTAAGGCGTTAAATGTGTCAGCGATTTGTGTAACACCGGCTTCCGCTGTAGCCTCAGATGCGGCTATTCCATCAGTTATGGCAGTATCGAAGCTTTCCATTGCTTGTTCAGTTGAAGTTTGGATAGGTTCTTGCATATCATAGAAGATTTCTTCAAGTTTTAATATGCCTTCGCCCGCTATCTCTTCGACTGTTTCCATGCCAATTGCAAATGCTTCTTCAATTGCAGTAAGGCTGTTGCCTATATTATCTGATATGGAATATAGACCTTCGTATATGCTTTCGCCAATGCTAGCGAATCCTGAAGAAGTTACCTCTTCAACATTTTCCATTCCATATTCGAAGACATTGATCATTTCTTCAATTGTTTCCTCAATTGGCTCAACCATAGCCTCTTGACCATCTTCAAATGTGTCAACAATAGTATCAGCCGTTCCTTTTGTAACTTCTTCAATGTCATTTTGCCCATCTTCCATTCCTAAGGCGAAACCATCCATTGTGTAGCCACCGAGGCTTTCCATAACACGAGAAGGGGAATTGATTTTTAATGCAGAGGAAATAGTTTGAGAAACAGCATCAGCGATGCTTTGAGCTTTTGCCATTATAGCTGGTTTTTTGGCAGCTAATCCATTTTCAAGACCTTGCATAGCATTTTGGCCAATTTCTGTCATGCTTTCTTTTAAAGTTTCAAATATGGTTACGATTTGTGTAGTGCTTTCTTCTGAAGTAGCCTCAGCAGTAGTTAGACCTTCTGTAAGCGCAGTATTGAAATTTTCCATTGCCTGTTCACTTGAAGTCTGTACAGGTTCTTGCATTTCATAGAATATTTCTTTGAGGTTTTCTGTGCCTTCGGATGCTACCTCTACTGCTGCTTCCATTCCATATTCTAATGCTTTAGGAATGCTATCTGCTATATTTTCCGCAACATCTTCGATGTCTCCTTGTCCATCTTCCATTCCTTGAGAAAAACCATCCGTTGTATAACCACCAAGGTCTTCCATAACACGAGAAGGGGAATTAATTTGGAGAGCACTAGAAATTTTTTCTATTATAGCATCAGCGATAGCTTGTGCAGTTGCCATGACTTCAGGTTTCCCATCTAAAAGACCTTGGTTAAGACCTTGCATGGATTTTTGACCTATGTCTGTCATGCTATCTTCTAAGGTTTCAAATATATCGGTAATCTGTGTAACACCGTCTTCTGAAGTAGCCTCAGCAGTGGTTAGACCCTCTGTTAGGGCGGTATCGAAATATTTGTAACCTT
>Ga0136643_10019281_pt1 | contig 10306 bp, 7 predicted proteins | sample TergutLab28metaG_FD_96883 | JGI IMG/M metagenome (GOLD analysis project Ga0136643, IMG submission 96883) | Labiotermes labralis P1 segment gut microbial communities from Petit-Saut dam, French Guiana - Lab288 P1 (version 3) (version 3) | ecosystem: Host-associated > Arthropoda: Insects >... | reverse complement strand
TATGCGTGTAGCATGTTCATTCATGAAGCTGGTCCTTCCATCACTTCCTCGGTCGTTCCAGGTTTCTTCGACCTGTCGGTCTGTATTGAAGTGCTTGACATTTCCAGTATAACCGAAAATAAGAAGAAAAACTAAGGGTAAGAAGACATAGTCAACTACATAATGATTTAAAACAGATGGGCAAAATCTGGGTTTTCAGTTTTAATTGATAAATGGTGCAGCGCAGTAACAAAATTGACTGCTATTTTTGTTTCCATAAGGACATACACGTGTACTTTTGTTCCACTGTTTCAGAGTCTGAACTACACTGCCAGATAGGTCTTCTACCTGCACCATTTTCAAAGGTATGCAAATTTTTAAAAACAATTTTATTGCGAGTGGATGAGTTGCAGACACGCTTTTTCCTCACTCCTCATTCCTTTGAAGTATTAATACCAGCCGAAGAGATTATCATTCGCTTGGATTCCATGACGAAGTGTTCTGTATTTAGCAACTTAATTCCGTTTTTATGCGGTAAAACAAATGTCAATAGACTTAAATTGGTTTTTAAGTTTTCCGTTCCGTGCGTTTTGAAACATAAGTCCTAAAATTTACCAACTATATGTGCATTTAGTTGGTACTATTGAGGAGTTGTCTAGACCAATATAATTTTTGCGACCTTATTATTTACTGTTTATTATTATTGATAAATGTAAAGGTAAATTTCTTCCTAGAACAGGTCAAGAAGACCCAGATGGGGAGTAGAGTTATAGCTCTATGTTTTCTTTAACTTCGGCACTAGATGGGGGTGGGTGGTCAACGCCACGTTCCGGCCGCTTTACCCCCGGGAAAGAGGCCCAGTACCCATTATATAGGAGGCTGGGTGGGTCCCCGGTCTGGACGGGTGCGGAAAATCTCGCCCCCACCGGGATTCCATCCCCAGACTGTCCAGCCCGTAGCGATTCGCTATACCGCTGCACTATCCTTATTAGCGCTGATTTAAAGTTTATTTAATGCCTATTTTAAATGCTCTTCGTCTTCCCCCCAAGTATAAGATGAAACGTCCCTTCGAAATGTTATTTGCTAATAAGGCAGAATGATGCCACGACCCGGAAAACCAAAATGCGAATATTGTATTCGCGAGAAAATAGAGTGGGACTCGGTAATAATGAACTCTTTTTGAGTGACACCTCGTTTATAACGTTATATATTCTGTGGTACCAACTAGTTCCCTATAAAGCATGTGTTTTTGTGCCTTCCTTAGTGCGACGTACTTCATAACAGCACCTTACTTCGGGCACAAAAAATGTCAGTCGCCTGTTCCACTATAATTTTCCAAGAGGTTACACATTTGAGACCTCTACCCGCTCCTCGTCCTTAAGAAATCTAGATCGCTACTCTTTCTAGTAGCTATACGAATTATAGGTCTGCAAAAGGAAAACGCTAACGGTAATTCTTGATTTCAAGCTTTTGCGGCCTTTGAAATAATCTTCGTTCTGGTGGGATATTACGCAATGTAGATTGATAGATAGTCGCCGACGTTCCTTGTGAGTTTTGAAGTTGAACAAGACTGCAGTGCCGAAAAAGAAGCTTTTGTGGGTCGAAGGGAAATTTAAAGTGACACGAGAAATAGGAAATTAATAAACAAGAAAGGCAATATGTGTTGGGGTTTGTTCCTTAAATTTTACGATCTGATAAGATAATATTTGTCGTTCATAGGGCCTTGCATCATAATATATTGCTATACTAAAACTAACCAGATGTTATCCGCTTGCTAGCAAGCAGACAGCAGTGTCTGTTTGACATATGTCTGTTGCTTTATGCACTGTCCTGAATTCCTTATGATGGACGGAAAGACGGTCCGAAACATGTAGAATTGTTACAAAATAAAATAAATTTGAGACTATGGAGCATCTAGTTGGTTTTACTCTAGAAAGAAGTAATATAATATATTTTTAAGTGTAAGACTTTATTTATTGAAATTTACAGCTATATAAAAGTAATTTTCATTCTCTATATATTTCAATTTTACAAATATTAAAAAATATTATAACGTAAACATTTAAGTAATATGCCTACAGTTCCGTATTTCGTATTAAAATATTTTTTTCCTCACTTTTACTTACTCGTTTCTCACACAGAATACCTTTTTATAACGGCCCAATTTATTCCATTCTTTTCTTGGCACTAAAACCGAGTCCGACTGTATTTATTATGAAGAAGGCAAATTCATCCAGAAATAATTTAATAACTTTACTTATTGTGGAAGTAAGTCCGAAAATTAATGAAATAAAAACAGCCATTAAACGCCAGCAGCTATCCTCATTTTTGCACCGTTCATTTCATATAATCGCTTTAATTATTAACCAACAAATGCACTATATAAAATTTCACATTAAAACACTTAAAATCGCTCCTACATGTTTCGATCCTAAGATCATCCTCAGGGAGCTGCGTTGTTCCTTGCTAAAGTCATTGTAAAAACATTCACGAAATAATTCTATTATATTAACAGGGTGCTGTGGCAGCATATCGTGTTGTGTAAGTTGTTGGGGATGTGTCTGGCTATGGTGTGCGTCGTGTGTTACGTAGTGAGAGACTCTCACTACGTAACACACGGAGCGATTTTAAGTGTTTTAATGTGAAATTTTATATAGTGTGTTTGTTTGTTAATAATTAAAGTGAGTCAGCAGCTAATTTTAATCCAGTAGCAACTTCTAGGACATCTTCTTCTCTACAAGACTGTTCCTATTCACATCCACTAGTTTTCACAATGTTATCACTTTCAAATTCTCGACTAGGAAACTAATCATAAAAGCTACATTCATGATATAATTTCTAAAACATATTATTATTTGCAAAACGTGAAAGAACAAATAAATATTTGGAAGTTTCAACTGACGTCAACATTTAAATTTATAGCGTATCAGTTGCTGTGTGTGTAATATTAGCACAGTGTTCCGATGCTATGATGCGAAACGATTTATATTTGTTAATCCATGATGTGTACCACAAAATGAACATCATCGCTTTTCGTTGATATCTCTTTGAATGTATGTGTATTGATTTGCTGCACAAACCCGCATTAATTAACCTCTACAACACTAATAGTTTAAATAACCATAAGGCATTTAATATCTACTGCCTTGCAGGTTGTTTAAATATAAATGGAATATGAGAATACCTGGGATTGAAAGGAAGATTATCTAGAGATATAGTACCTGTTATTACACTAGAGGTGACAAATTAACACCTGGGAAAATGGAACATCGTAACTGAGATTAATAAGCTTGCCAACGCCCATCGCTGTTTGAAACAGGCTAATTAGTTTAGAAATTAATAGGGGAAAAACAGAAAACCTTAAGGATAATAATATTAAGAATGTAAATGATGTCACCATGCATAGGACAGACAATATGTTAGCTACAAGATTCAATCCACAGAAATCAAAACGTACAGAACAAAATTCGAATAAAATATAAGAAGTGAAAGAATAAAATATGTAACTTTAATTTCGAAAGTGAATTCAAAATAACTGTTGTCAAGATTAAAAGAAAAAATAAAAATTTGATATCATAATGAAATATATTAAACCGAATTTGGTTGAGTGTTAGAACAAGCAGCTCCGTTTAGAAATTCTAATTCTAGTCTTCTACTATATAATTTTTATACATAAAAATATTTTCTTTGTATTATTGTATCTTTATGAACAAGACAGACAACATATCTACAAAAGCAACAGCGACGCGTGTTCGCATAAATATTGTAGTCGTGGAAAAGCAATAAGAATTACATATTCTGAGTCTGTGTCTCTAGTCTTAGTTACCCAGATGGAAGGCCGTGCGCCTTATTACATTGTCGTATGTTGCTTCTATAGATGTAACACACGTTTCCACGTTATCCCATAAATGGCAACATTTTCTTAAATACATTATTGAACACGGAACGCGTGTTTCGATTTTCTCTACATTTAAATTATTCCTCATTCTAAGAAGAATTCAACAATATATTACCGTAAATGTAAATATGTCTGCATGTACAGTACCTGTTACTTCTCAGATTTCAATGAAAATTGAATATTCCCCACAGTTGTTCGAAAAGTACTCAAATATTAAACTTTATGCAAAATCCATCCAGTGGGAGGCAAGTTGTTCCACGCGGACCGACAGATGGACAGGCGAACAAAGAGACCGACATGACGAACCAAAGAGTCGCTCTTCGCAATTTTGTCAACGCGCCCAAAAAAAAAGCAGGATAGGAAACAAAGAGATATTAAATTTCCTTTCACATGATATTTTTAGTATATTAAATTTACATTACCTGTCGTGACTTCTCTAAGGACTGAATTTGTTAGTGGAAGAAGAAGTTCCTTCTTGGGATGCTTGACCCTTTAAAATGGGACTGATAGTCCCTCTCGACAGTTCAGGAACTAATCACCACTCAAAGATGCGTAACATCCAAAGAGAACGAAGACTTCATTATTTATAGTTCTTAAACTTACTGGTGAATCATATCTAGTAAATTTATATTGTGACAGGTTATGTATCAATAAGAAATTCTCTTATCTATATAATGAAAAGCTTGAGGGGCCATAAGATTAGTGCTGAACCATCAAGCATCTGACTCAGTAGCCTGTTATAGCAGTCTACTGGCATATAAGCCTACACACAGGACAACATAATACCCTTCAGATTAGCATGTGTATACATTTATGCTCCTAGCGGTGTTCAAAATCCTAATCCCAGTGGTCGAGACTGTAGGCCGATAATTACGCGATTCTACTGTCGGACATACAGATATTATCTGCTTATATATGGACGGACTGATCAGTAATACAGATGGTTTAATTGAACGTTATGTCAACATGACCTTGCGTAAAAACCGCACGGGACTTCCTACTGAGAAGCGGACTGGGGAATACCTCCTACATTATTAATACATTATATTACAGTATTCAATAAAAGGACGGCGAAGAAGTAACGCAAAATACGTATGAATGTATACATACATGTGTATACGTATGTGTGTTTTTATGTTATTTATGCATGTATACACATATATTTATATGCCTTTGGCTAATTTTTGCACAATAATGACATCTATGGGCGTATAAGGAGAACCTTGTTTTTATACAAACGTCAGCGGTACGCTTCAAGTTCAAGGCCCTTTGCCAGCGACACCGAATATTCAGCGACCTGGATAAACTCCACAAGGAATTCTGGTCCAGAGGGAAAATAAGAATAAATCCCATCCCAGAAATAACGATATTGAATATCCATGCCAGGTATTTAGGAGCGTTTGTATACGTTTTTAATGTATTTCCTAACGGAACTCTAAAACCCCACCCAATTAAAAAACAATAATTCCTTCCGTTGTCTGTTTTTCATGCTAGCTTAATAAAAACAAGCCACAATTGCTGTAGAAATGTATATCTGAATTTATGCTAGGTGCAAAACTGGTGCCGTTAACTATGCTCTTAAATACTCAAATAATTCGAGTGTACACACAAATTGTTATGCTTGGTTTACTGGAACTGCCAATAGGTGCTGTAATTATTCTACGTACAGCTTTTAATGTATGCACATAATGATACATTCAATCATTAGTTTAACATTACATCCAGCGTTACATTATTACAGGAAATTTCAGTCCTAATCAACTCATTACCTTCATAGCAAATGCTAAATGCTTTAATGTTGTTATGTCATACGGATATAAATTCCACTACTGAGGTAATTTCATCAATGGGGTGTGCTGTTTCATTGAGCCCGCCATTTGCATCAACTTTCGTTCAAATTGTCATTTTCATTTGCAAAAGGCTTATTGTGCGGATAAAAGTGTGTACACGAATAGTGCGTGTGCGATGTGCTTATTGATAAGTAGGAGTTATGGAATTGTGTGGCAGTTACACATTTCATTATATTCTGAAATTCAGTATGGACAATCATGAACCAAATATCACTAAGATAATCAAATCTAGGAAGATGACACGGAAATTTTATTTAGCGGGCAGAACAGAGAACATGAATACGTAACGACCTAGCTTACTGTCTTAGTAATTTTGGATATATGTATTAGCTACCTGCAGATGGTCCCTTTGGACCGAAACATGTTGTAAGAACCCGCGTCCTTCCCCCGTACGTTTCTAATAAAAACCTCTTAATTGTGACCGATGGCTGTTTCTATTCTCTGCTGAAAACAACAGACTGCTTGGCACGCGAAAACGCAAGTTGCAGGTTGATGTTAGAATGAAACTTACAGAAATAGTGTCCGATGGTGTATAATGGATTCATGTGGTTCGTGAAACGTTAGGATCCATAAGAGACACGGATATTATTAATCGTGTATCTTAAGTATCAGTTGACAAAATGTATCCGTTCTGACATACGATGTAATATAAAAGTTAAACGTTCATTTGTCCCGCCTACATTGTCAAGGCACTGGGTATAGTGAAGTGCAGATACACTTTTACACATTCGTAACTTAGTCACTAGGTGTACGTGAGTGGTGAGTTACATGTACCGCTCACGTCACTTCCTAAGGGACAGTCGCGTTACTCTTTAACCCTTACCCTGTTAAAGTGGAGAATATGGTAAGCTACTAATGCCAGCAAGTGGCAGATGGGATTTAACTCGGCGTTTAAAGGGCTAAATAGAAAGCTGAGTGGGTTAAAGAACTAGTTGATACGATCTCAAGTAGACAATAATCCGTTTATCATGCCTGAAATCGAACTATGATATGTGGGTTGGACATTTTTTAAATCACTATACCTAAGGAGCTACCCTGGCTCTTAGATTATACGATAGTGACGCAGACTCCGTACATTCCAACGTGTGCCAATGGAAATATGTTACAACGCCTGAAATGTTTGATAGACGAAAGTATGTACTTCCCTCTCTGTCGCACAAGTTAAGACGCGCGATATAGATGTGATGTGTAAAGGAGTGATTGTTGGCCTGTGAATCTTAAATAACACAAAATGAAGAAAGATTTCCCTTGAAATTAAAGGGAAGTGGTGCGAAAGATCGAAAGAACTTTGCAAAACTATAATCTTTTTACCAGTGTTACGTAGGCCTAACACGCTTACAAGGTTTGACTGAAAATGACGACTGCTTTTAGTTCGAAATTGTCGTTATATTATAACGTCCTTCTTATTAGAAGACAGATCAATTAATTCTGGTTACTACGTCATATCTTTGGGATTACGATCGTTTTTAACACTGGATTTATTTACAGTCATCGTAATACCATGTGGCAATCTAATACAAGTCGGAACAACACAGTAGAATGTACACTAATCAGACGTTAAAAGTGATTAATATATTCCTAACTATTAACGACGATGTTAAATGAAGCATCATAACATTTGACATATTGTACATCAGGCTTCGTTACTTATCACCATGAAACCAAAATCTTAAAAAAAAAACTTTTCGCTTGGGCACCATGTTGTTAATTTATACCGTGTAAATTTTACATGTTTCGAAGATTTATTACCACAAAGTGTCAGGATCTAAAGTGAGTGGCTTTAGTGATTTTCTTAACTGAACTGTTCGCACTACCGTCATGTTCTTATAACCGATAAATGGAAATTCCAGACTATTGTGTTCTAGACTATACTCCAACGGTATAATATTTAAACCGAGGTCTTTGAAAATTGGAAAATTTGTTAGAAAGTTGAATCTTCCTCTCAGAGTACAGCCATCTCATAAGAGCGCTATTTTCTTTTTTTAGGAATTTCATAAGGCATAAAAATGCCCGAAAAATTTCTTAAAGTTATAGAAAGTCGAATACCACATGTTTCAGGGTAAGCATTCCATTATTCTCCCGCTTCGACACTCAGCACACCTTCGACAAGGTATGACCTGCAGGTATGATAAACAAAGATGTGCAAAAGTTGAGCTGCTCCTGAAGTGCGATTTACTCACATTTTCCTTGAAAGACAATACTACATTTAGCATAAGGAAATTCAGGGCGATATTCTAAAATTGCAGTATATTAGGCCTGATACTGATCAATATTAATGATATTCCTTTAAAATTGCAGACTAAATAATATTTTCCAGCTTTGTGTTGGTAAGACGTGCACCTACGTTTGAAACAAGAGTTCTAGTGATAAACTGTAGAAAGATCTACTTGGCCTCGAGTTCTTTTGCAACAAGTGGCGGAAAACGGCGACCGAAAATAGGCCCTCACCTACTCTAAATCAATTACCTATAGTCTGTTATATCCTTTCGAACTAAAAGTATTCATCAAACACACGTTACTATGAAAAGCTGAGATCAAATACGCTGAAGTCATATTCCACCAAAAAATGAATATTCAAATCGCATCTCTCTCTCTCTCTCTCTCTCTATATATATATATATATATATATATATATATATATATGCTCTGTTTTGAAGAAATTACAAAGACGTGTAACTGTTTAGCTGTACTAGTTCTTTTGCACATTTAAGTTTGCTCTTATACTAATAGTTTGTTGTACGACGCAGTCAGTTTTTCCAACTGCGTATCGTTGAATTAGGAGACGATTTGTAACCCGTGACCTAATTCGACATACTATCCCGGCATTTGCCCAAAGGAAGTGAACATAACCACAAGGAACTTCCAATGGGGCAGTCTTTGTTCCCGGCCTAATTTCGAACCGTCCACGTGTCGAATATTATGTAGCCCTTTTGATAAGTCGATCAGCTCTTATAGAATTTCCCTCCTGTCATGGAAACCACGTTACCTTGGCTAAAAGTGTCGAACGATAACACTGTGCTGAATTATAAAATTCTTGTCGATATTTCAAAACAGTAGTTCTGTAACGTATCCTTTTCTACTCATATATTACAACATGGCCAAAATTTGTGTTAAGATGTTAGTACCTAGTCCCCAGTCGGGAGAATTACACATTTTTCGCTTTTCTCAAATTCTTATTCCACATATGATATCTGGATAGAAGACATTCTTATATGTGGGGTTTCAGCATTTTTTCAGAGAGAGGACGTTTGCCGAAATAAACAGATTGACATGGTTGCGAAGATATATTAATTTATTAGTTTATTAACTCAATATATTTAGTCTTAAAAAGACGCCTGAATGACATTAGCTATATGCCTATACAAATTGCATAACTTGAGTATATTTTGAGCTGGTAATCACATGTTATGTAACAAGTGTTAAGGTAGAACGAATACGTCATGCGGTGTGTTTATTAGTAGAGGTTAATGACAAATTTTCACAACAATTAGCGTTCAGAAAATTCACTTAATGGCAAAAGTGAGGTTAATGATTATATCTCATGAAGTCGCTCAACCTCTCCATTAACCATTGAACTACAAATAACCTCGTTTCGGTCACAACATTCATTTAAACGGTTGCTCAGCCGGTAGGATTGCATTTAAATAAAATTACTGTCTGTTGACTGGTCATCCCTCAAATGATCGTAGGATCAAAGCAAAAACCCAATCAAAAACAGAGCACTCTTCTTCTAAAATGAACTGAATGCTCATGGAACACTAAACAATTCTGCTGTTCTCATTCGTTACAATCTACCGTCAGTTCGCAGAAGCAAGAGATTTTCTCTAAGCCAAAGCGTCCAGACGTGCCCTGTGTCTTCTCATTTCCTATTCATTCTATTCATTGAGTACAGGATGCTATTTCCCCGGGGTAATTCGGCCGGGGCGTGTAGCTAACCACATAACCGGCCATACAGATTTAGAGGGAGCAGGAGTTTTATCTGAACTGCTATATAATATGTGGTCATGTTTTTTTTTTAAACGCGTGTGAAATAAGACCATCCCAACTTGGGAACAGCACAGTTACAGAAGAGGGGATTATATATGTGGCAGTTTCTGTAAAAAGCGACAAGACTGGGAAAGTTATGACTTTACAGGTGATTTGGGCCATAAATTTTTGAGCAGGAAAAGATTTAACGCACTACTTGGGGAGCCAATCGATGTATAGTTTTAACCTTTAACTTTTGGCTTATGGCGATCAAAATTTTTTGTGTGGCATCCAATATGAAAAATTGTAGCAGGGGCCATTTTGATGCATTGGGTTAACTAGATCGAACTAATGTCCCCGAATATTGGCTAGCTCTTTGGAATTCGGCCAGGCTGAAGGAATATTTTCGTGTTCGTCATTATGGACTATTAATTCAAAATTATCAACTAAAATTTTCGAATCTTATGCGCATTGGACCGTGCATCTACTTGATATTTGAATAAGGGTTGACCAACTAGATGACACTTGCTTTATTATCTACTGCTCAACATGTTTCAGACGTTAATACGTCCATCTTCAGGAGCTAGCGACTATTTGTTGCGTTGTGTAGGCTG